>Ga0209573_1001675_pt1 | contig 32411 bp, 34 predicted proteins | sample TNRBio252014_DNA_FD_185870 | JGI IMG/M metagenome (GOLD analysis project Ga0209573, IMG submission 185870) | Wastewater treatment Type I Accumulibacter community from EBPR Bioreactor in Madison, WI, USA - TNR Reactor_6/25/2014_ DNA (SPAdes)... | ecosystem: Engineered > Bioreactor > EBPR >...
CATTGTCGGCGATGGCGCGATCCAGATCGTCGATACCGTATAGCGCGACCTCGTAAGGAATGCCTTGTGCCTTCGCCTCCTGCTCGTTCAGACCGACCCGCGCCACTTCGGGATCAACGAAGGTGGACCAGGGGATTACCGAATAGTCGGCTTTGAACGTGCGAAACGGTGCGAATAGGGCGTTGACTGCCACATACCAAGCTTGGTGGGCGGCGACGTGGGTAAACTGATACGGCCCGGCCACATCGCCCGCCGCGTAGATGTTGGGGTAGAGGGTCTGTAGATAATCATTGGTTTCCACCGTCCGACCGGTGGGGATACCCAACTCTTCCAGGCCGTAACCTTGCGTGTTCGCTACCCGCCCCACCGCCACCAATAGCACATCAAACGGAATCCGCACATCACGGTCCTGATACTCGACGATCAGGATTTTTTCGCCGTTTTCCACCCCGAATTGCTTCGCTTTATGCTCGGTTAATACCGCGACACCTTCCTGGCGAAAACACTCGGCGACCAATGCTGAAACTTCGGGGTCTTCCCGGCGCAAAATGCGCGGCCCCATTTCGACTTGGGTCACCTGGCTGCCGAGGCGGGCGAAGGCTTGGGTCAGTTCCGAACCGATCGGTCCGCCGCCCAACACCACGAGCCGTTTTGGCAGTTCACGCAGGTTCCAAACCGTGTCCGAGGTGAGATAGCCGACTGCCTCCAAACCGGGAATCGGCGGCACGAATGGCCGCGCGCCGGCGGCGATGACAATGGCGCGGGTCGTCAGGATCTGCGTTCCCGTCGCCGTCGTGATCGCCACCGTCCAGGGCGACGTGATTTTTGCGGTGCCTTCGATGACCTCCACGCCCAATCCGGTGTAGCGTTCGACCGAATCGTGCGGCGCGACCTCCCGGATCACGCGCTGGACCCGTTCCATCACCTCGGCAAAATCGAAATGGGCCTTGGCCTCGCGGATGCCGAATTCCGCTGACCGCCGGAGGTGTGAGAGCAGTTTAGCCGAACGGATCAGCGCCTTGGACGGCACGCAGCCGGTGTTGAGGCAATCGCCACCCATCCGATGCTTTTCGATCAGCGTCACCTTGGCCTTGACCGCTGCCGCGATGTAGGCCGTTACCAGCCCGGCGGAGCCCGCGCCAATTACGATCAGGTTACGGTCGAAACGCGCTGGTTTTGTCCATTTCGCGTAGACTCGTTTCGCCTTCACCAGCGCCACAATTTTCTTAGCGATCAGCGGAAAAATCCCCAACAGCACGAATGACGCTACCAAACCCGGCGACAGAATGCCTTTCAGCGAATCAATCTTGGCGAGTTGGGTGCCGGCGTTGACGTAAACGACCGTGCCGACCAACATGCCAAGCTGGCTGACCCAATAAAAAGTCCAAGTGCGGATCGAGGTTAGGCCCATCACCAAATTGATGACGAAGAACGGAAACAGCGGGATCAGTCGCAGGGTGAACAGGTAAAAGCCGCCTTCCTTGGCGATGCCGGCGTTGATGGCCTTGAGCTTGTCACCAAATTGGCCTTGTACCCAATCGCGCAGCGCAAACCGCGCGATTAAAAAGGCCACGGTCGCGCCCAGCGTCGAGGCGAAAGAGACCAGGAGGGTTCCCCACCACAGACCGAAAAGCGCACCCGCCACCAAGGTTAAGATCGCCGCGCCCGGAAACGATAGAGCGGTGGCTATCGCGTAAACCGCGAAAAAAAGTCCCGCCGTCAATCCAGGGTGCGCGGCTTGATAGGTTTCGATGGCGGCTTGCTGGGACTTGAAATAATCCAAGCGGAAAAACCGCCCCAGGTCAAAAACGAAGAAGATAGCAATCAGCGCCGCGAACAAAAAAATTAGCAGCAGTTTTCGAGAGTTCATTGCATGGCGACTCCAGAATCCGCGCGTTGAAACAGGTCTTCGGTTCTAGTCAGATGAGGTACCAAAACCTTACAGAGTCGCGCGCCAGCCTCGACGTGGAGGCTGCCTAATTCAACCATCAAGATGGTGCTCCGCAGTTGAGGCTATTTAGCCTTGCAGCAGCGCGTCCTAGAAAAAAATGCAAATTGCTCCGGCCGCGCCTGGCCTTGCTGCTGGCGTTCCAGGCGCAATCGTTCGGGGTCGGTGTTTGGGTTCGAGGTCAGCACGCTCATGGAGAAGCCGCATATTGGCGAGGGAAAGGAAGCAAAAGCGGCGCGGGTATGCGTTAGCTTGCAGCGCAATAGCGCCGAGCGATCCAGTGATCGATGGAGAGCGCTCCCGGGCCTTTTGCGATCAAATACAACAAAACGGCCGCCCAGACCCCATGGGTCGGATAGGCGTCTGGGTAAACGAAAGTTTGGATCACCAGGGTCATGGCTAGCAACGCCAGAGCCGAAAATCGGGTAGCCAGGCCGATGAGGATCAGAATGGGAAAGGTGTGCTCTGCCAAGGCAGCCAGCGGAGCGGCCAGCTCTGGCGGGAGCAGGGGTAGGCGGTATTCGTCCTGGAATAAGGCAACGGCGGACTCGGACAGTTTCGGTATCCCAAGGCTGAACTCGCCGCCGATCAAATCGATAGCCAAACCCTCGACCTTGGTTTGTCCCGATTTCCAGAACACGGCGGCGATGGAAAACCGTCCGAGAAGCGCAATCAGCGCATCAGGTATCCGGTCGAACAGCGCGATAGCGGAATGGATCCATCGCGCTGACCGCGCCCAGCGCGGTGCGGCTAACTCAGGCGTTAAGGCGGAGACGGCGGGTGGATTCATGGCGAGGTTTCCGTGAGTCAGCTTAAAGAGCAGAGTGCGCTGTAACGCAGCAGCAGGGCGAACGAGGCCGTCAGGTCGAAATCCGCGTGAACGGAAGCGGCCCGCGCGGTGGCGTCGCCGAGCGGCAGTCCGCTGGCAAGACCTCTAACCAAAACGTCGCCGCCGGGCGGCAGAGAGAGGACTTGGACTTCCAGTCCGGTGCGAACCACCAGCGCGGTTTCTGGAACGGCGGGATCGACATGCGCCAGATCGCCGATGCCTTGATGAGCGGCCCACAGCGATACGATGGCGTAGCGCGAACACAGAACGCCCAGCGACGGGTGACAGGTCGCCCGCAGCGCGGGTAACCGCTCCGGATCCGCCAGGACGCGCGCGACCTGCCCCGGCGTCACCGGATCGGCGTCGGCGGCGTGAAACGCCCGGACCCGCAGCAGCTCCAGCCGCGCTACGTCGGCCAGGTAAGGCACGCTCCGGGTCGGCTCGAACCGTTCGATGAAGGCGGGAAAGCCCGCCCCGTACTCCGCCAGCAGGACGGAGCTGGGCGGCGCGGCGCGAATGAAGACCCCCGCCATCGCCCGAAAGAACTCCTCTCCCACCAGTTCTAGCGTCACCGGAAAGGTGTCGGCCAGCGCGTCGATCAGGGAGACCACGACGTTATTGCGATAGACGGCGAAGCGCCGGGCTGGATCGGAGCCGTTCCAGGCGGTCAATCCCGCCGGGCAGGGTGCGTCGGGATCGAGCAGGGCGGCGATGAAAAGCCGTTGATCGCTCATGCCGAAGCCTCCAGGCGGTCGCGTCGCGCATAGCCGATCCATCGTTCAGCGCACTGAGCTTCGGCGAGCAGGGTGGGCAATGGCGGAATATCGTTGTCGCGCTCGATCAGGGTGGGCGTCGGGCCGAGACGGTTCAGCGCGAAGGCATAAAGTTCCCAGACTGCCGCTGCGATGGCCGCGCCATGCGTGTCGATCAGTAAGGGCGCGCCGGCGGCGTCCCGATCCTCAGCGAAGCCTGCCAGATGGATCTCTCCGACTTCGGCCAAGGGCAGGGCGGCGATATACGTTTGCGGATCGCGGCGATGGTTGACGCCGGAGACATAGGCGTTATTGACATCGAGCAGCAGCCCGCAGCCGGTGCGACGGACGATTTCGGTGATGAAGGGCGCCTCATCCATCGTGGAAGCGGCGAATTCGACATAGGTGGCCGGGTTTTCCAGTAGAATCCGGCGTCGCAGGCGTTCCTGGGTTTGATCGATGTGATCGCAGACGCGGGTCAACGTGATCGGATCGTAGGGCAGCGGCAATAGGTCGTTGAAAAACGCGCCGCCGTGGGTCGACCACGCCAGATGTTCGGAGAAGGATTGCGGCTGGTAGCGGTCGAGCAGTGCGGCCAGGCGGTTGAGGTGCGCGATGTCCAGCGGGCCTTCCGCGCCGATGGACAAGCCGACGCCGTGGATCGACAGCGGGTAGCGGTCGCGAATCCGGCGCAGGTGGTGATGAAAGGGACCGCCGGCGACCAGATAGTTCTCGGCGTGAATCTCGAAGAAGCCGAGATCCGGCTCGGTTGCCAGAATCTCGGCGAAATGCTCAGGTTTGAGGCCGATACCCGCCCGGAGAGGCAGGCGGTCGGCGCTCTCAATGATTGGAACGCCGCGCGCTGAAGGTTCAAAAGGCGTTTGAATCGTCATCGCGGGCGCTCCGGCCAATCCGGTGGTTACGATCAGGCTTTCTTTTCCTTGAACCCGGCTAGTTGGCCAAAGCCGGTTGGCGAGGTCGGCGAGGCGGTTTTCTCGCAACTGCCCTTCGGCACCAAGCTCCAGGCGTTGCCCTGATGATCGATCTTGGAGGTGCCAGCACATGTCGTGCCTGGTCCAGCCTTGCAATCGTTTTTACCCTTGAGGGCGACGCCGAAACATTTTTCCTTGTCATCGGCGGCGGACGCCGACGCGGCGGACAGAGCCAGCGCCGAACCTAAAGCCAAGGCCAGGGCAGTGGCGGAAAGAGTAGTCGAAGTCAGGGTCTTGTTCATGTTGCATTCCTCGTCATCAGTTATGGGTCAGGCTCAAAAAATCTCCTCCATGCATGGAGGAGAAGGGGTAGAACGCTCCTGCTGTTGCGTTGCCGGGGGTTAGGCGAAGCGGCTGGGCATTCCTTACATCGGCGGCGAAAATAAGCAGTGCCATCGATAACCGGCGCTAGTGGCGTACTCAGCAACTTGCAAACGACTCGCGGTTTTCATGGGTTGTATTTCTTAAAGCAAGGCTTGAGGAAAGTAAGGGTTAAGGGTGTAGAGGTTCTGCGTTTCAGCGGTTTCAGGAGTGTTTACGCGGGCTGAGCCTTCCTGGATGCAGAGCCGGGTAAAAAAGAGGCGAGCCTGAAAACGGGAATCAGATGAAAAGCGGCCGGTCCGACAGAATCCTGAGCGCCTTATCCCAGCCGGTTAGAGAACCAGTGATTTCGAGTGGCGCGACGCCCGCTGGATCAATAACAACATCCACACTTCATCTGCAAAGAAAGCTATAATAAACCTTGTTATTTTCTAATAACATCTAACATAATGGGCAGCGAGAACCGTATGAAGCTAAACCACCCGCAGGCGCTGGTCATGGTGGATACGGCGCTTTTCACCATTCGCGATGAACGCCTGTGCCTGATCCTGACCCGCCGCCAGGAACCGCCATTCGAGGGGGTGCTCGCCTTGCCCGGCGGCTTCGTCCATATTCAGGAAGACGCCGATACCGAAATGGCGGCTCGGCGGGTTATTCACCGTAAGATTGGATTTGACGCCCCGTATCTGGAGCAATTGTTTACGTTTTCCGGGGCAGCCCGTGATCCGCGCGGCTGGTCGGTCAGCGTCGCCTATTACGCGCTGATTCCCTGGTCGTTGTTGGCGCAGAGCGCCTTAGCCGAGGCGCTCCCAGTAGACGCTTTACCGCCGTTGCCCTTCGATCATCCGCAGATTGTGGCCAAGGCCGTGGAGCGCTTGCGCGGCAAGGCCACGTATTCCTCACTGCCAGCTTTTCTGTTGCCGGTGGAATTCACCATGAATGACTTGCACCGGATCTATGAACAGACCATCGGCGTGCGGTTGGACAAGGCGTCGTTCCGACACAAGATTCTGGAACAGGACATCATTGAAGAGCTCCCGCATCGCTTCCGCACTGGCGCGCATCGGCCTGCCCAGCTCTATCGGTTGTCCAGTAAGGCGCTCACGGCGTTTGTGCGCAAGATCTGACAGCAGGCAGCCTCAAGCTTGCCAGTCGGGGTCAATCAGGCCATCAACAATGGCGATGCGTCGATCTGCGGCGCGGGCGAAGTTCAGATCATGGGTTACGGTCACGACCGCTTTACCCAGATCGCGTGTTAGATCGTGCAGAATTTGCCGCACATTGGCCGAAGCGCGGCTATCCAGATTGCCAGTGGGTTCATCGGCCAGCACGACTGGCGGATCATTGGCCAGGGCACGCGCAATCGCAGCGCGCTGGCGCTGGCCGCCAGAGAGTTGATGCGGGCGCTTATGGCCCTGATCGCCCAAACCGAACTGGCCCAACAAGCGCAGCGCGCGCTGGCGGACTTCCCCATCTGGCTGCGCGCCCAAGCGGCGCATGGGTAGCAATATATTGTCGAGCACCGTGAATTCGGCCAGTAGAAAATGGAACTGGAACACAAAACCGAGCTTTTCCAGCCGGGTCGCCGCCAGTTCATCCTCGCCAAAGCCTGAGGTGTCCCGCCCGTCCAGCAGCACCCGGCCAGAGGTGGGCGTGTCCAGCAAGCCCAGCAGGTACAACAGCGACGACTTACCGGAGCCGGATGGCCCCATGATGGCGACAAACTCGCCGCGCCCGATGCTGAGCGTAATATCCTGCACCAAAGTCACCGGCACCTCGCCGGGCAGGATCCGGCCCAGATTCTCGGCGGCCAAAATCGGCGTCATCCCATCCCTCGCAAAATCGTCACCGGTTGCACCCGCGCCGCTTTGCGCGCCGGCAGCACAGCCGCACCCACCGCTGATAGCAGAGCGAAACCCAGCGCCAGCAGATATTGGTCATAACCCCAATAAATCGGCAGGTGAATGATTTCGGTCGCGCCGGGCGGCTTGATTTCGACTTGTCCCAGCAGCGCCATTAGCCCCAGCCCCAGCCCCAGCCCTAACAGGCTGCCCAGCAGGCCCAACAGTACGCCTTCCACCAGAAAAATCCGCCAGATGTCGCGGGCGTGAAACCCCATGGATTTGAGAATGGCGATGTCGTGGATTTTCTCCATGACGATGGTCGATAGCGTGTTATAGATGCCGAAGGCGGCCACCACCAGAATCGCCGACACCACGCTGTACATGATGAGATTGCGCACCAGCAGCACGCTCATCAAGTCCTCCGAGGCTTCCAGCCACGATACCGCCTTATAGCCGATGCGCGCCTCAATTAGGCTGGCGGTCGCGCGGGCGGCGTAGGGGTCGTCGAATTGGATGAGGAAGCGATTCACCCGGTCGGGGCGGTCCAGCAGCCCCTGCGCCCGTTTTAACAGCGTGAAGGTTTGCGTTTCGTCGTAGCTGGCGTTGCCGGTGCGAAACACGCCCACCACTTTCAGGGCGCGCGGCGCGCTGTCTGGGGTGGTGGCGATCACCACACCGCCCATACTCAGGCCGAATTTCTTGAGCAGGCCCTCGCCCATCAGTAGGCCATTGGGATTAGCGGCCAAGGCGTCCAGCGAGCCTTGCATCATTTTTTCCTCAAGGGTCGATACGCCCTTGGTCTTGGCTGGGATGATGCCGCTGAGGGTGACGCCTTCGCTGCGCCCAGCGAAGGTCAGCACCACCGCGCCGGACAGTACGGGCGCGGCGCGCAAACCCGGCAGGGATTCGATGAAGGCCAGTCTTTGGGCGTGACCGCGAATCCCGCGCACCTCGCGCAAGGGCTTAACCCGCGGCAGCTCGACCGCACCGTTGGGCCAATGCAAGGGCGCTGGCTGGGGTTGGGCCGCGCGATACTCATCGTAAATGGTCAGGTGCGGGCTATTGTCCACCAGGCGCTTGATGAAATCCTGCTCGGAGCCGCGCATCAGCGCGGACACCGCCAAAAAGAACGCCACGCCCAGCGCAATGCCGACCAGCGAAACCAGCGTCGCCCGCTTGCGGCTGGTCAGGTGGGTCAGCGCGATGGCGATTTGAAGCGACATGGATCAGCGCGCTGACGCGCTTGGAGGCGCTGCCGGAAGGGGGCGGGCGCGACGACCGGCGCGCAAGTTGGCCGCAGGGTTGACGACCAGGAGATCCTGCTCCGTGATACCGGCAACGATTTCGATGCGGGCTTCGCCACTGAAGCCGAGAGTCACCGGCTGATGGCGCAGTAGCCCATCACGTACGATCCAGACCTGGGCGTCGCGCACGGCGGTGCTTGGTGCCAGCAGCGCGTTGGCGCGCTCGGCCACAATGATGTTGGCCTCGGCGGTCATGCCAATGCGCAGCGGTGTTGCGCCGTCAAAAGTGATGCGCACCCGATAGCCGCGCGTGGCCGGATTGCCTTTGGGGGTGATGTCGGTAACCCGGCCTTCCAGAATACGGTCGGGCAGGGCGGGCGCGCGGATCAAAACGCGCTGGCCGGGCTGCACCAGCAGGATGTCTTCCTCATCCACTTCGGCGGCGATGCGCAGCGGTGCGCGGCGGGCGAAGTAGAATACCGGTTGATTGGCCGGAATGATCTGCCCGATCTCACCATCGCGTTGCAGGATTTGCCCGTCTGCGGGCGCAATGAGGGTCATAAAACCGCGTAGCGCTCTGGCGCGTGCCACGGCGGCATCCGCCGCCTGAGCTTCGGAGCGCGCCCGGTCGCGCTCCAGCACTGTACCCAGGCCCCGGTCAAGCAAGTTTTGCGCCCGGTCAAGCTGGGTTTTGGCGAAGCGTGCCCGCGCTTCCAGTTCATCCACCGCCGGTTTCAGATCGGTGTCTTCCAGTCGAGCCAGAGTCTGGCCGACTTTGACCTGCGCCCCTTCCTCCACGCTGAGTTCCACCAGGCGGCCAATGCCGCGCGGGGCGATGGGCAGCATCACAGTGGGTTCCACTGTCCCTGCGGCGTAAACGGCCCGCACGGCGGGGCCGCGCGTGGGATGCGCTGTTTCAACGTGCATCGGGCCAAACTGTCGCCACGCCAGCCCACCACCTGTAGCCAACAGCCCCAGCAGCAGGCTGCTCCACAGGATCCGTGACGTTTTCATCCGCTTAGAAGCTTAACGCCGGATAAAGGGCAGCATCCGATGGAGGAAGCGGTCGCAACGGAACAGGTGCTGTTGGAGGCCCAGGCCGACATGCCAGGCTACGATAACCACCGTGGCGTAGGCCACGGTGATGTGCAACACACGGGCAAAAACAGCCAGACTTTCCTGCTTGCCGATGGGGTTGGGCAGGGCCGGGCCGCCGAACAGCTTGATGCCATAGTCGCCCGCCATGACAAATAGATAGCCGCTGATGGGCAGCAGAATCATACAGCCGTAGAGCAGGGTTTCATTCCAGTGCGAGATCGTGCGTTCATCGGCGGTGAGGGTAGGAGCCCAATCGGGCAGTGGCGTCAGCTTGCGCCAGGCCAACCGCGCTAGCGCTAAACCCAGCAATACCAAACCCACCGATTTGTGCCAGTCGTAATAATTGCCCTGGGTCCAGCCCAACAGGGTTTTACCGGACCCAATGCGGGTCATCAGGTTAGCCCCAAGATATTGGTAGACGAACAGCACGAAAACCGTCCAGTGCAGAAAGCGGGTGACTGCGCCGTAATGAGTGGAGCTATTGAGGAGAGGCATAGCGTATGGCTCCCAGACTCTGTTGCGAGCAAAAGAGGACGCGTGCGAGGGTCGCCGCCCAGTGAAGTCGTCGGTTTTAGCGGGCCGACGCGGGCGTCATGTGCTCGGGCATTTGCACCGCCACCACCTGGCCACGGGCGCAGACCACACCGGCGACGGTCACGGTGGCGCTTACCACCACCTTGCGCCCCTTGATTTCCACCACCTGGCCGCGAATTTCCAGCGGCTCACCCAGCGGCGTCGGTTTCAGGTAGTCCACTTGCAGGGATGCGGTGACGAAGCGCAACGGTGGCGCGCTACCCATGGGACGGCCAGCGGCGCGGTAAGCGGCGGCGGAAGCGGTGCCGGTGCCGTGGCAATCGATGAGTGAGGCGAGTAGGCCGCCATAAACGTAACCGGGAATGGCGGTGTGATAGGGACGGGGATGAAAGACGGCAACGGACTCTTCGCCATCCCACTGGCTTTTAAGTTGCAGGCCCTGCGCATTGAGGCGGCCACAGCCGTAGCAGTGACTTAAATCGTCTGGATAGTGATCTTGAAAGGCGGCGGTGTTCATAAGCTTTATCCCCTATTCCATCGTGGTCGGTAATCGTATTTGGGCTTCGGGTTGAAGAGCTTAGCCCACAGCACCAGGCGCTCAGCGCGCAACGGTAGCGACCCCTAAACCCACGCTCGCACACAATTGGTGGAAAGCGCTCTTGCTTTGACTTGGCTGGCCTCAGTCAGACCCAGCGGGGCGGCTACTGCAAAAGAGGGGTCGCTGGCGGCTCTTTTGGCGGTGGCGCATCCGTCGGCGGTGTCGCTTCATTCACAGGCGTCACGATCACTGCTGGTTGTTGCGCTGCGTCATTTTTAGCCTGGCCGCTGAATACCCGGTTGACGTTCAGGTTCATATCGCCGCCTTGGGTGTCCGCCGGGCAGGGCATGGCCTGATAGCTGATCTGGCCGTTAGCGTTGATACATTTATAGGCCGCCTGCGCTGGCAAGGCGAACAGACCCAGCAAAAGGACCCAGGCCCAAGGTGCGCTGTTCATGGTGTTTCCCGATTCCGGTATGGGTTGGCTTAGGCCATTGTACCGCGTGGGCTGGACTTTGCCTGCCCACCGGACAGCGCCGATAGCCGATCCGCAGGCCGCTTCAGTGCGCCGCTAGATCTTAATCGGGGTGATAATCATCTGGATTTCACGCAAATGCAGTCGGCGTTGCATGGCGATGGCGGTATGGTTATGTAACCAGGAAATCAGCCAGCTCTCATTATCAAAAATCAGCTTGCTGCCCAGGCACACGCTGTTGGGATACTCCGCGACCACCTCGGCCACCAGTTTTTCCAGTTCGTCTTCCACATCTGTGCCAAAGGCGGCGTACGAAGTCGCCGCCCAGCCTTGGCTATGGCAATAGTTGACGTAATAGCGCAGCGCGTTCTCGATCTGATATTGCAGAGAGCGCAATGCGCCCTTGCCGCCGTAGCTTTCCGCATCCACCTCGCCCACGCTCAAGAAAATGAAATTTTTGAAATGACCGGTGAACACCTCATGTAGCCACTTCAAAGTGTACATGCCCAGGCCCCGGTTTTTGCCGACTAGAAAGATCGCGGTGGGCAGTTCTGGGTGCATTGGCGGTTCCGGCAAATCTTCATCCCAGGACGGGCGCGGCGCATACAGCGTGTCGATGGTGCGCAATTCCTGACGCACCCGCTCATAGTGGCGTTTGATCAGGGCGAAGCCGGTGATAATCAGGCCGGTAAAGAGCATGGTGAGGTAGCCGCCTTCGGTAAACTTCTCCACCACCGTGACCACTAGAATCCCACCCGTGACAGCGAAGCCCAGCAGCGCCAATGCCAGCTTGCCTTTCCAACGCTCTTCGTCGTAGCGGCTGATCCACCAGTGGCGGCACAGCCCCAGCAGTGACAGTGAAAACGTGATGAAGACGTTGATGCTGTACAACACCACCAGAATCGCCACATTGCCGCCGGTCGCCGCCAAGATGCCTAATGCCCCCAAGCCCATCAACAAGATGCCATTTTGCGTCACCATACGGCCAGACAAATTGCGAAATTGGCGCGGCACCCAGGAATCCACCGCCATGTTCGCCAACACCTTGGGTCCACCCAGGAAACCGGCGTTGGCGGCTACGAACAACAGCCCGGCTTCCAACAACAAGACCACCGCCAGCAAGCCATGATTCAACGCTGGATTTAATTGCCAGCTGCTAATGATGGCATTGAACGTCACCGCGTTGAGCGTTTGGTGGGCGACCGGCTGCGCCTGCCAAAGCAAGTACAGCAAGATGACCCCGCCAGCGGTAAAGCTGAGGGAGCCGGCGATATAGAATACGGTCTGGCGACCGGTGCGGACGCGCGGCTCACTGAGCAGATTGACATTATTGGAAACCGCCTCCAGGCCGGTGTAGGTGCCGCCGCCCAGCGAGTAGGCGCGCAGAAACAGCGACACCGTGAACAGCCAGCCCATGTTCTCGGTGAGCTGCTTGGTTTGAGTCAGGGTATCCGGAATCAGATGCGGCAAGCCGTCCGAATGCGCGATTACACCGTAGATAATTAAAAAGGCATGGCTCAGAAAAAACCCGAGGAAGATCGGCAGTAATATGCGGATCGATTCCTTGTAGCCACGCAAGTTGAGTATAATCAGTACGATACAAAGAGCTGTTTCGGTCAGCAGCCGGTAGGATTGCGCACCGGGCGGCAGCAAGCTGAATAGAGCGGCCATGCCGGCGGCGATGGAAATGGCGATCGTCAGCACATAGTCCACCAACAGTGCCGAACCGGACACGAGTCCCGCACGCGGCCCCAGCAGTTGGGTGGCGACTTTGTAGCCGCCGCCGCCTGAAGGAAATAACTCGATGACCTGGTTGTAGGACAGGGCGATGACAAAGACGGTGAGGAAGGTCGCGGCGGCCAGATATAAACCAAAATGGGTGTAGGAACCCAGAGCGACGAACGCCTGTTCTGGCCCGTAACAGGCCGAAGATAAACCGTCAGCGCCCAGCATGATCCAGGCGAGAAACGCCGCCCTGGTCATATCCTGATGAGTCACGACCTGCGGCAGCTCCGATGGATCGCTAAGGACCGGATCCTTGAGTTTGTCAGCGAGTGGCATAGCAGTTCTCGTGGTTATTTTTGTATTAACTACTATCCCATAACCCGTGTTTCAAGGCTATTTGCGCGCGCGCCACCGCGTTACTGGTCTTAACCGCTGCGGTTAGCTGGCGCGAATGGGTGGCAACGAGCTTAGGTTTTGAGGCGTGGGCATTGCACGAAGCGCTGTTCAAACGTGCTGGAGGGCAGGAGCTAGCGCCGGGCGCGGCGGCGCTGGCGCTAGTCAAACGATTCAATGTGCCTGGCTCGCAGAGGCGAGCCGAGGCGGAGTGTCCGAATGGCGCGACACACCCCGCTAGCGGGGTAGCGCACCGGCCATGAGCTGGCGGACGCTGGCGATTTCAGCAGGGGAAAAGCGGCGCGTGTCGCTTAGCTCAAATTGGACCGGCAGTTTTAACCGCCGCGTCAGGGCGACCACCGCCAGATCGCACAGCCGCCGCTTCGGTTCGGCCCCCGCAGGCGCGCCACCGCCGATTTCTTGGGTGTCGTCAAGGGTCTGCGCCAGGGCGTGCAACAGCTCTGGCGCATCGATCTCGCGCAGCACAGAGAGCAAAAAGCGCCGCTCCGCCAACGGGCCGTTCAAACTGGTGTGCAGTAGGGCCGACCGCGCCTTGGCGTCGCCGAGTTGGGATTGGCTGATCTGAACGACCAGGCTAACGGGAACCACCGGCGTCCAGGCCGCCAGTTCGGTTTTAGCGTCAGCGGCGCGCGCGGTCAGCGCCGCGAGCGCGGCCAGCGTGTCCTTGCCGGGGAAATAGCCCAGGAGCAAGACGGCGGCGGCGGCATCATTGCCCTGGTTCACGCTGGCGCGCAACGCCGCGCCGAGTTCGGGCCGCTGGGCCAGACGCAGCGGATCGTGCTGCTCATACAACGCGAGCGCGGCGCGGGCGCGCAGGTCTTGAGAAGCGTCGGTCAGCGCCTTGGCCAGCAGCGGCGCGGCGCGGTCGTCCGTAGTAGCGGCCAGTAGCGAGACGGCCTGCAAGCGCACCATTTCGTTGGGGTCTTGCAGGTAGGGTCCTAGATGAGGAATGGCATTTGCCCCTTGTTCGCCAAGTTCCGAGATCAAGTCGTAGCGGCCCTGGCGGGCGGCAGCGAAAGCGGCGTCGACCTGCGTGGCGATAGCATCATTCATGGTGGCTCCCAGCATGGGCTGCAGGCTAAGCAAAAGCGTCGCGGCCAGAAGGACAGGCCGCCAACGCGCACGGATAAAAGGCATGACGGTTGATCCGGTCATGGGTTCATGATGTTGGCGTGTTCCTTGGAGATGCGTTGGTCGGTGCGGCTGGGAGACATCAGCAAATCCAAGCCGGGCGCGGGATGATCGACGCCCAAATGATGGCCAATTTCATGCGCCAGCGTTTCATGGGTTAGATAGCCGATGTTGTCCTCAAAGATGCAGTTGCCGCCCGAGGTGCCGGCTTCCACGTTATCGACAGCCGGCGTTGTGTCCTGTTCGTACTCCCAGACCAAAAATACGTTGAAATCCGCCGCGTTGTCGCGCTTGGCCACCACCACATCCCATTCATGCTCTTTGGCGGCGACGCCCGGCAGATGGCTGCTAAACCGCACCACGCTGCCCAAATCCTGGTTGATTTTGACATTGCGCGCGCTTTGTTTGATAACTTCGACGTTGGCTTGCTTGAACAGGATGTCGTTGGCCCCCTTAACCCAGGTATCAACGTCGCTGATGCTGCGCTTGGTCTTATTGCCAACCTTATCTTCGACAAAATTGAAGGTCACTTTCAGCGGCTTCTTATTTTTGACCGCCACTTCCAAGCTGGCGAGTATTTGCGCGCCGTTCTTCACGTCGATGAAGGTTTGCCCTTTTATTTTGCCGCGAATGGTCAGTTCCCGTCCGCCGTGAATGAAGCATTTGGGAATATCTTCGATTGTGGCGATGGCTGGATTGCGGCTCACGACCGTGAGGTTGGCGGCGTTTTTCAGGATCACGGTCTTACTGCCGTTAACCGGTACCATCTGCCAGGGCGGGGTTACAGTGCCATCGAAACCGTTTTTTGGCTCCTTTTGCTCGAATACCGGCACGCCAGCGGGTGGCGGCGTGGGCGTTGCGCCAGGCCCCAAGTAGGTTACGCCGAGCGCAGGCCAAGTCTTCGGCCCGACGATACCATCCACTTTCAAGCCTTTCATTAGCTGGAAAGCGCGCACAGCGGCGTCAGTTTTCGGGCCGAAAATCCCGTCTTCTTTGAGCTTTTGTCCTTGTGGCAGTTTGGGCAGCGGCACCTTTTGGTTGAGCAGTTCCTGCAACATTTTTACATCGTTGCCGGTATGTCCTTTTTGCAGTGCGCGAGTCGCGGTGGCCATTCGTTGATTCCTCAGGTTAGTCTGCCTATGCCAGGGAAATTACAAAAATCATGCCAACAGAGTTGCCGACGGTCAGCGTGGTGATTTGTGGGCGCGATTTCTGAGGAGCGGAGTCGGAAATGGGGCACTAGCGCGGGGCGAAACGAGACCAGCAGCAAGGCTGATGCAAGCCAAAATGGCCCGGCAATTTTGGTCCGATGGGGCGGGGTTGAGTTTGTGCAATCCAGACCCAAGGGACTGCGCAAGACCAGCGTGGGAGAAGCCGACCAAGTGTCCCGCTTCCGTGTAGATGAGGGGACAGGCATGAACTGGTGCCGTGTTACGGCAGGTTGTTCAGTAAGTTAGACGGCGCATATTGATCGGTTAATACCCGCGCCTTCGGGTTCCAATCGCGCTCGGTGGAAAACAGCGGCAGCAGCCAATCCTTGCCAAAGCCGAGCGCTTGCAGGTTTGGCTCCAAGGTTGCGGCGTTGCGTTCTAGCGCCTCGCGTCCCGGCAGCCCATCCCGCCTGATCAGAATGATGCGGTTCCTCAGCTCCACCCGCAGATTGTAGAACACACCGAATACCGCCTCATAGGTGGTCGATTCATGGGCATAGAGGTGACTGCTGGAGAAAGTATTCGCCGCCAGAACGCCAGATGGCGTCAATAGTTCTTTGATTTCGGTCAGAAACTCTTGGGTTAGCAGATGTTCGGGAATGTATTCGTGATCGAAAGCGTCTAGCAGGATCAAGTCATAGCGTTGCCCGGCCCGCCGCGCCCGCTTGGCGAACACCCGCCCGTCTTCCTCAAAGATGCGAAGGCGCTGGCCTGGATTAAAGCTAAAAAACCGGCGAGCGACTTTCACGACCGCCGGATCAAGTTCCACGATGTCGAGCGTGGCCTGGGGCAGGATCTGCGCCAGTGCGGTCGGTAACACGCCGCCGCCGAGGCCGATCATTAACAGGGTGCGGGGCTGGGGATTGAGATACAGCGCGCCCATCATCATCTTGGTGTAAGGGAAGACGAATTGCGTCGGATCGCTGAGAAACTGGCAGCTTTGTCGGGCGCTTTGCTCACGCTGGGTAAAGCTCATGCAGCGTTGGCCATCTTCTTCATAAACAACGATATTCCGGTATAGTGATTTTTCAGTGTGAATGACGGTCATGGCGGTAACGGCGGCAGGCGCAAATAACGCGCAGAGCAACAAGAATAGAACCAGCGGGTGGCAATCAGGATTTAGAGGCATCGCGGGAATTTCCAAACCAGAGGACGAGCAGGCCCAACAGCCACGAAATACCAATCAGGCCCGCCAGAATCTGGTTAATCTCGAAATACAGCACCAGATAGAAGGAGGTCATGATGGTTCCCGCCGCGCTGCCAAAAGTCGAAACGAAGTAAAGCAATCCGGCGTAATGGCCACTGCGGCGCGAATCGTCCACCAGAAGACGCACGGCGTAGGGGGAAATCATCCCAGCGATGGCCGTGGGCAGAAAAAACAGCAGGGTGGCTGAGGCGAGTGAGCCGTAGCGCGGATCGCGCAGATGATCGAACAGCCAGTCCAGCAGTGGCTCGGCGAGAAACAGCACCGGGGTGATGGCGATGGCGGCTGCCAGAAGGAGCGCTGCTAATCGGGGGACACTGGGGGCGACCAGCGACCAGCGACCTCCCAGCAGATAACCAGTGGCTAGCGCCAGCATGAACACGGTGATGACGCCGCCCCAGACGTAAATGCTGTTGCCAAAATTCGGTGCGAGGATGCGCCCACTCAGCAATTCGACCGCCATAACCAGAAAGCCAGACCATCCGGCAAGCAAAAACACCAGCAGGCGACGCAAAATGAGGCTCCTCAGAGCGGTTGTGGGAGATCCGGTTGCGGAGACTAGCACACTTGGCGGGAAAAACCCGGCCTTGCGGCCGGGCTGAAATCACGACGCTCAATGCGCCGGTAGGTTGATGCGCACCGTGTCCTTCAGCACGCCGTCCAGACCGCCGAACACGGTCAGCCGGTCCACCTTATCCACCACCTTTTCCAGCGCCTCCAACTCCTTGAGCCGCAACAACAGCGGATTCTCTTCCATGAGCTTGGCGGTGTTCAGCAAGGACCGGGTCGCAGCGGTTTCCTCGCGCCGACGGATAACGTTGGCCTGCGCCACCTTCTCCGCCTGCACGACCTGGTTGAGAATGTCCTTCATCTCACCCGGCAGGATCACGTCCTTCAAACCGACCGTCTCGACTTCCAAGCCGTGCGGGCGCACCCGCTCGGCCGCGTAACGCCAGACTTCCTGATCCAGCTCGTCCTTGTCGCCCAGCAACACATCCAGGGTGCGCGAACCGATGGTCTGGCGCAGACCGAACTGCAACGTCCGGTACAAGTATTCGCTGATGTTGCCCAGTTCGGCCCGCGCCTTCACCGGATCAGCGATCCGGTAGACCGCCGACAGATTCACCCGCAGGCTGACCTTATCCTTGGTCAGAATATCCTGGCCGGACACTTCCACGGTCTGTAAGCGCAAATCGACCGTTTCCACCTTCACGGTGCGGTTGAAGCGCCAGAAGGCGTGCAAACCCGGCGGCAAGGTGCGCACCAGTTCACCGTCCACCACCAACAGGCCGAGGTGGTTATCTTCCACCTCCGCGACCTGAATCAGGCCGGTCAGACTCTTGGCCAGCACCGCCGACGGCCGCGCCAGCAAGGCCGCGTGCGCCCGCGACAAGGTGTAATCGGTGGCGATGTCGATCAACTCCACCCGCACCTCGACCGGCCCGCGCCAGTACACCCGGCGGGTCGCGGGCGGCAATACACCGCTCAGCCGACCGCTCTTGTAAATCAGGCCGACCTGCTGGTCGCTGGTTTCCACCACCTGGAAATGGCGCTCCACCAACGCGGCATCGGTCTTTAACAGCGCATCCAGCCACGGGTGCTCGAACTCGGCCACGGTCAAGTCATAGCGCTGCACCCCGTGGCGGTTCTGCGGGTCGAGCCAGCGGTAAATACCCGGCTCCAGGATGGCGATTAGCCGCTGATCGTAGAAATGCAGCCCACGCTCGTTCTGGGCAATCACGATACGCTTGTAACCGAACATATTGATTCTCCTTATGAAGATTATTTAAGCCTTCCTGTTCCGCCAAGATCTGGCGGATAAGCGTGGCGTGTTGCTGTCGGCGCCGTTTCCGGCCCGCCACTGCCGAGCGTCAGGATGTCATTCCGTCTTGTCCCTGCCGGTTGTCGTTGAAAGAAAACATCAAAACAGTTGAATGAGTGGGCGCCACCCCACGCCCAAGCAGCGGACGGCGGGTCGCTGCCAGGTCGATGAACGACGGACCTGACGCAGTGGCCAGCGTCCTTGCTGAGCTAAACTGCGTTCGGTTGGCCGCTCACGTTCCCGGCGCGATCCACGCCGCGCAAGACTGCGCGAACGCTGTGGGTCAGTCACGCTTCCGATGCCGAAGCACCGGACACGCTACCGCCCACCGGGGTGGCTCCCGGGGGTACTGCTATAGAGCGGAGTCGAACCGCGAGCCGTTTCAGGGCTTTACCATGGAGAAAAAGGAGGGAATCGAACCCCCTACCGTCTGATTACAAATCAGATGCTCTACCGATTGAGCTACTTTTTCCTCGAAGTCCCATCAAATCCGCCCGACACACACCGTGCAATGGGTAGCGTTGGCGCGCCGAACCGGCATTCAGAACCGGACTCGCTGTGCGGCGACAGGTTGGTTTCGAGCTTTGCCGACGGGGATTTCAATATCGTTCCGCCGTGCGTTTGACACAAAACACTAGCCAATAAAAAACCCCGGTAGGCTCGCCGCCGACCGGGGTTGGGTATTCCCGCTCGGAAGGCCGCCTCGCGCAGACCTTCCGAGCTTATAGTCTCGTCAGGTCTGCATCCGATCACTCGTTAGCGCGCAAGACAGCGCCGCCGATCTTGGTCGGCCGATAGCGGGTAAGCGGTTGAAGTTGTGATGGCTTTTGTTCATGGGGTGCGCAGTATAGACTGAAAAAAAGTGGCGTCAAGCATTTAACGTCATTGGAATCTTTTATCAGTGCAGGATCAGTATAATGAACAACTCAGCGAGTCGTCGCAGTAGAGGATTTGGGGATGGATGAGAAAAAAATGCCGGCGGTGCAGGGTCTTGATGGCGTGGTCGCGGCGCTGTGTCGGTATCTGCTGGAGAAAGGCAATTGGTTCGATCATGGTCCAGACTATGAGGGCGATGGTAAGGTACTGGCCAGCGTGGGGCAGACCGTACAGCTCTATCAAGACCTGGGTTATAGCAAAGTGTTCGAAATGGGCCAGCCCCCAAGCTACGCCCTGCTGCGACGTGGCCATCGGGAACTGCATGTTTTTCAGCCCAAGGATCCACAAGTACGACGTTGGTTAGCGGATGAGCAAGCCAATCCCAATGACTCCACTATGCGCGCCACGTTGTTGAATCGTTCAGGGGTCAGTGAAGAGAGTATTTCCGTCGCCACCAAACCACGGCACTATCACATCAACGAGGTGGATGAAGTGTTTATTGTGGCTACGGATGAAGCTTGAACAGCGCCGCAATCCACCGGATTGACGACCCCATGCGCGTGCTTGGTATTAGCGGCTGGAGCGGCTACGGTAAGACTACCCTAATTGAGGCGTTGCTGCCGCGCTTGCACGCCAGAGGATGGCGGGTCTCCACCCTCAAACACGCCCATCATGATGTCGATCTGGATACACCCGGCAAGGATACCTGGCGCCACCGCCAAGCCGGAGCGCATGAAACTCTCTTGGCGACTGGTCGGCGCTGGGCCTTGTTGCATGAATTGCGTGATGCGCCGGAACCGTCATTGGCTGAATTGCTGACTCACCTGCAACCGGTCGATTTGGTGCTGGTGGAAGGCTGGAAGACGGGAAATTACCCCAAGCTGGAAGTCTGGCGTCCGGTCGGTGAGCACAAGCCGCCGCGATTCCTGCACGATCCCACCATCATCGCCGTCGCCAGCACACCCAGGCTGGAGCCGACGGTCTATGGCCGGGGCGACCTGTCGGCGCTGGCCCTAGACGATGTGGATGCCATCGCTGACTTCATCATTGCCTACCTGCGTACTGCTGATTCCACTCTTTTTTGTTGAGGCTTGCCATGTCTGATGGCTGTGCTGAAGATCGGCTGTTGCCGCTGGCCGCAGCGGTGGCCGCCGCGTTGGCGCTGGTAGAGCCGGTGCGCGATGCCGAAACCGTGCCTTTGCTGGACGCCTATAGCCGCGTGCTGGCGGCCGATGTGCTGGCCCGCCTGGATACCCCACCAGCCGACCACTCGGCCATGGATGGATTCGCGTTGTTTCTAGCGGATGTGCACCCGGATCAGCCCACCCGGTTGCCGGTGGTGGGATCAGCGCTGGCCGGTCATCCCTATCAGAGCGCGGTTCCACGGGGCGCGGTGGTACGCATTACCACCGGCGCGGTGGTTCCGACGGGGCCGGATGCGGTGGTCATGCAGGAGCAGTGCGTCATTGCGCCCGATGAGACGTGGATTGAGTTGCAACCGACCACGGCAGCCCGGCTGCGGCCTGGTGAAAACATTCGGCGGCGCGGTGAAGATGTCACGGCAGGGGCGTTGTTGCTGGGACGTGGTCGGCAGTTGCGGCCCCAGGATGTGGCGCTGGCGGCCGGGCAGGGATTGACCACGCTGAGTGTGTGGCGGCGGCCACGGGTCGCGGTGGCTTCAACCGGCGATGAATTGCAGGAACCGGGAACAATTCTGGCGAACGGCGCCATTTATGAATCGAACCGCTATGCTTTGATCGGCTTGCTGCGGCGGCTGGGGTGCGCGGTGACCGATTTAGGGATTGTGCACGATGACCCGCTCGCGCTGCGGACGACGTTGCGCGCGGCGGCAGCCGATCACGATGTTTTGCTCACCTCCGGCGGGGTGTCGGTCGGGACGGCGGATTGGGTCAAGGATGTGATCGCCGACTTGGGCCAGATCGCGTTCTGGCGTCTAGCGATCAAACCCGGCAAGCCAGTGGCCTGCGGTCGGATTGGCTCTTGTCTGACGCTGGGACTGCCGGGCAATCCGGTATCGGTGATGGTAGCTTTTCTGCTGTTTGCTCGGCCCTTGCTCTTGAAGCTACTGGGAAGGCCGCCGGTCGCACCGTTACGGATGCGGGTAATGGCGGATTTTGCCCTGCGGCGCAAGCCGGGGCGGCGCGAATGGTTGCGCGCGCGGCTGCACGCTGACGACCCGCATGGTCCCTTGGTGCGCGTGTACCACACCCACAGTTCCGGGGCAATCTCGTCGTTAGCCTGGGCCGAGGGACTGGTGGAGTTGCCGGAAGCCTGCGCCGACGTTGTGCCCGGCGATCCAGTGGATTATCTGCCGTTCGTAGGTTTGGGTATGGAGGACTGAGCGCTGATTCAGCAACAATTCAGACCGATGGGCGCAGGATGCGCGCCGAAGTTTAACGCTAAGCGCTGAGCGTAAGCGGGTGGATAGGCCACTAGGAACGCCAGCGGGAGTCTCATAAAGATGAAATTACAGAGTGGATGGGTGGGTGCCGGGTTGTTATTGCTGAGCGCTGGTTTGACCCCTGCGCTTGCCGAAACCTTTCGGCCGGAGCGCGGGGTGCGCTGCGAAACGGTGGAGCGCGTTTGCTATGAGCGGGGCGCGCCCAGCGTAGAGTACACGCGGGAGCATTTCGGGCCGGAAGCCGCACGCGCTTTGCGGCGGGAGTCGCGCTGGGAAGGACGTGGCGAGTCGGGCTGGGAAGAACGTGGGCGCTCTGGGCGCGTGTTCTTCCCCGAGCCGGGCGTGCGGTGCGACCGCGTGGCGGAGGTTTGCTCTAACCGGCGCGGCGAACCGAGTGTGCGGCTAACCCGGGAATATCTAGGGTACCGGGCAGCGCGCCGCCTGGAATGGCAGCGGGATCGGTAAGAGTGTCCAAGGGGCGGCGCGGCGACTCTGTCGCCGCGCCGCCGGGCGCTATACGGGTTAGTCCTCTTGCATTGGGGAAGATGGCGCGTCGGGCGATGGAACGCCGGGCGCAGCATCCGCCGTCGTGCTGGTTTCTGGCGTTACGGCGTCCGTGAAGCCGGTCCAGCGTGAGCCTAGCAGCGCCTTGGCCTCGCCCAGATGCCAGGCTACATCATCCAAATCGGCGTGGGATTTGTGGACCCAGGCTTCGCCCCAGTAAAAATTGCAACTGGTTTCAGCCCGCAGTAAATGCCAGTGCGCCTCATCTAGGAGGCGTGCTAGTTCAGGATTTACGGCGCGGACCTCGGCTGCGGCTTGCGCCACCTTGTGAAAGTCCTGGCTGAGATCATGCACCCGTACCATGGTGTCGCGCTGGACCCAGGAGCCTTGCCATTGATGGAAATCCCAGCCGTGATGAGCGTCCGTGTTCCAGGCCCCACGGCGTACGGTGACCCGGCCATGCGCGCCGAAGCGATCCAGATAGTCGCTGATGAAGGTAGGCTGCAAGCTGGAATGACCGGCGCGGATTTCGGCCATTAGTTCGTGATAGAAGTAGGTCCAGAAATTAGCTTTTTCGGCGACATTGCGGAACCAGCCGCCGTTGTCGCCGTCAGTGGCGGTGGTGACTAGCGGGGGAAAATCGCACCACTTGGTGCGCTCGTGCAGCTCATGATAGAACCAGCCGTAGTCCATGCCCGCCAGTTGGGCGTCGGATAGCTCGCGGTCCCGTGGGATGATGATGATGTCTGCGCCGCCGTATTCGGCGATGTGGGGCCGGTAGCGCGCTTCCTGCCAGGACATGGGGTCCACCGGATCGACATACTCGCAATCCACCAATACGTAGCGGTAGCCCGCTTTTTTCAGATGCGGGATTAACGCCATGTCGAAACCCATTTCCGGCGGCCAGAAGCCGTTGAACTGAGTACGCCAGAGCAAGTGACCGGCCAGGGCCTTCCAGCGGGCGATGTGCTCATCCCAATCCGCCTCTGGGGTCAGGGCCAGCACCGGATGATAATAGCCGGTGCCCAGGATCTCGAATAGCTGCTGGTTTTGCAGGTGCCAAAGCAGCTTGCCACAATCGACAATGCCGTAGGCACGTTCCTGAAAGCTGGGGTTGGAGAGGGTTTCCAGCAGTGTGCCCGACAATGACAGATGGACGCGGGCGATGTCTTGGTAATCCCACAACACCCGCGGCATCCGGTCGTAGGCGAACAGGATTTCCTTGGCTTCCCACTCATTGGTTTCCAGCAGGTGATCCAGATTGCTGGGCGGCTGGTGCATGTTGAGCACCAGCGCATGATGAATCTCGCGCATCACGTTCTCCTGGTCAGGGCGGTTCAGGCGCTAGGATACAACATTGTCTTTGTCGGCAACGAATCGCTGCGCTTTTAGCGCGTTGCTTCATCGACCAGGAGTTGGCGCAACGCTTGGAGTTCCCGCCGCCGTTCGGCGCTGACGGTGGGATAGCGCAAATCCAGTCCTTTGAGGGTGTGCAGCATGATCTCTGACACTGCGAGGCGGGTGAACCATTTGGCATCAGCGGGGATGACGAACCATGGCGCCCATGCGGTGCTGGTATGGCGCAGGCACTCTTGGTAGGCGTGTTGATAGTCGTCCCAGAAGCCGCGTTCCTTGACATCGCCCGTGGCGAATTTCCAGTTTTTTTCCGGCTCATCAATGCGGGCGAGGAAACGTTTTTTCTGCTCTTCCTTGGAAACATTGAGGAAGAATTTCAGCACGATAATGCCATTGTCCACCAGATAGTTTTCAAAGTGGTTGATGTGTTCATAGCGGCGCTGCCAGAGGTTGTCACGGGCGGCTGGCGGTAGTTTCTGGCTGTCCAGGAATTCGGGATGAACCCGCACCACGAGCACTTCCTCGTAGTAGGAGCGGTTGAAGATGCCGATGCGGCCCCGCTCTGGGAGCCGTCTCGTGGTGCGCCACAGAAAATCGTGATCCAGCTCTTCAGCGGATGGGGTTTTGAAGCTGAACGCCTGACAGCCCTGAGGGTTGATGCCGGAGAACACATGCTTGATAACTCCATCCTTGCCGGCGGCGTCCAGCGCTTGAAAGATCACCAACAGGGCATGGCTGTCTTGGGCGTAGAGCACATCTTGATACTCAGCCAGTTCGGTGACATTGCGGGCTAGTTTGCGTTGGGCGGCGTCCTTGTTTTTGAAGCCGGCGGTGAAGCCGGGATCAAAGTCTTGGCTCAGGTCGATCTTGCGACCGGGAGCTGCCATGAGGTGTTTGAGTTCCAGTTTCAGTGTGGTGTCGTCCGCGACTTGCACAGTGATGGTGTCATCGGGATCAAGGTGGTGGCTCATGGACGCTCCTGAAAGGTTTAGCGAATGAAAGGGAACCTGGGCTGATTGTAGTTTAACCCCGTAAGGCAGAGCGGAGTGCGCTAGGCGGGTGTGCCTGCGCGGCAAAGCGTGCCGGTTAAACGGCGCGCTTTGGGTAGGGCGTGAGTAGGAAAGCGGCTTACGTTGAGTGCCTCGAACGACTACGGCTAGCCAGCCGTGCCAGGTGGTTAGCGCCTTTGGCGGCGGTACCCTCGCCGACCGCACTACCAAGAGCGCCACGCCCGAACCCTTGCCCAATCTGCTTGTGGTACTGCATACCCGGTTGATGATCACCTGCCGTGGGGCCAAGCCACTGCTCTTAACACCCCCGCTTGGATTGTTTCCACCCGCTGACTGCCTGTTGATCTCCCTGCTCCCCTGGGTCTTGACGCTGGTCTTGTGTTGTTCTAAGCTTGGAGTACATTTGTACTTTTTGATGCTTTCCCATGCCCAAAGCCTTCGATGACGCCGCTTATCTGGCGAAGCTTCAGGATTACTACGCCCGCTGGCGCAGCCTGCCGGCCTATGGGCCGTTGCAGGCGGTGCTGGGGCTAGCCTCGCGCTCGGCAGTCGCCAAGGTGCTTCAGCGCCTGCAGGCGGCCGGCTACGTGGAACGGCATCCCCACAACCGCTGGAGCCCCACCGCATTGTTCTTTACCCGCGCCCTGGCCGATGGGCCGGTGCCGGCTGGCGTACCGACTTGTTCGGTGGAGAGTGGTGAGGGGCACGGGATTGACGCCTGGCTGGTGCGGCAGCCGTCGCGCACAGTGCTGGTGCCGGTCACCGGCGATTCGATGATCGGGGCGGGCATCCATCCTGGGGATCGGGTGGTGGTGGAACGCGATACCCCGGCACAACCGGGCGATGTGGTGATCGCTGTGATCGATAACGAGTTCACCCTAAAGACTCTGGCGCTGGAGAACGGGGAGGCGGTATTGACGCCGGCCAATCCGGCTTATCCGGTGCTACGCCCTGGCGAGCGCTTGAGCATCTTTGGGGTTGTGGTCGGCTTGGTTCGCAACTATCGGAGGTAATGCCCATGCTGGGGATTGTGGAGGATCGTGCGCTTTCCCGCGTTTTAGCCTTTGGATCGGCTTTGAACTCCGCTCCGGAGTGGGTGACCGAAGCCAACCGCGATTGGCCCGGACTGGCGGGGTTTCCCACTCCGACGCAAAACGATTTAACGCAGTCGCTCAACCTCAATGACCATTTGATCCGCAGCCCGGAGAGCACGTTCCTGCTGCGGGTGACCGGAGAGGCGTTAGCCGGGGCTGGTCTGCACGATGGAGATTTGCTGGTGATGGATCGGGCAACCGCGCCGCTGGCTGGCAGTGTGGCCTTGCTCGGGGTGGACGGGAACTGCATCCTGGCTGTATTGGGTCGCGATGCTGAGGGCCGGTTGCGGATGCAAGCGGCGGATTCGACCGCTGATCGGCCGCTGGATGAGACGATGACGCTGGTTGGGGTGGCTCGGTGGGTGATTCATCGGCTCTGGCCCCAGCGGTTTTCGTCTTAAGGGCCTATCCGAATAACGAACAGGCAGATGACAAACCACTATAGCCAATCCCCTAATTACCGATAGTTTCGAATCAGGTCGTCCAGGGATTGAAGGGGGTGGTATTGGCGGCGTTTTTTGAGGGTGGCGAAATCACGCTGGATGGGATTGAGGTCGGGGGAATAGGGCGGGAGGAACAGTAAACGTGCGCCCCGGTCGGTGATCAGTTCGCGGGTTTTGGCGCTTTTGTGGAACGCGGCATTGTCCAGGACGATAACCTGCCGTTCGGTGAGCTGGGGACAGAGTTATTGGGAAAGCCAGGTCTTAAAGACTTCGGTGTTGCAGGTGCCCTCAAAAAGAAGCGGGCATTCCAGACGCGGCCCAGGCCGTTGATACGCCAGCCCATCCGCGGCCCCCACCCACCGATACACGCGCGCAATCCCGACCTGAAATCGCCGTGCCGCTTCCGCTTTGCTTCCTCCACCCGCCATAAACCCCAGCACCCGTATCGTCGTGGGCGTGTATCTCCAACTCTAGATCCAGCGCCGCCCGTAGCCGCTGGAAAAGTGCTAGCACCCCGAACGGCCCCATGATGCCCAGCGTGTCGGCCAAGCGGAATCGGCGCGCGCCAGCGGCCTGAGCGGTTTCGGCGGCGCCCAGCAGACAGTCGGGATCGGCGCGCGACGAGTCTTCACCGCCGACGATCACATCCAATCCCAAATCGAGCGCCTGCGGCACGCAGCGGCGGATGGCAGCCAAGGCTTGTGTGCGGGTCCAGCCCAGCTTGTGGCGGAGTTGTTGGTCGGAAAGCGGCAGCGACACATCGACAATGTCTACGCCGAGACCGGCGCACAGCTTCAGGTCCCGCTCGTGCATCCGGCTCCATACCAGCAGCGCGGCATTCAAGCCCAAGCCACTGAGATTGCGGATGCTGTCGCGTTCTTCCGCACCCATCGCTGGAATACCGACTTCCAGTTCCGGCACGCCCAGCGTAGCCAAGTCAATGGCGATGGCGCGTTTTTCGTCCTGGGTAAAAGCCACACCCGCCGATTGTTCGCCATCGCGCAAGGTAGTGTCGTCGATGACGATAGCGCGGGAATTAACGGTCATAGCGGCGGCCTCGAAACTGCGGGTGCCGGAAGCGCTACAAACTCCGTGCCAGCGGTCTTGATTGATTTTTTATCAACAGCTTGGCGGCGCTAATACCAAGCTTTGCGAGCGGTTTCCGACAGCGTGCCAAGGTGGTTGTAATGAACCCGACAACGGAAAACGCCCTTATCCTGCGCCCAAATACTGCCAGGCGCGGGCCTTGAACAAGCAATAAACGGGCTGGCCTTCGGCTAAATGCATATCGCGCACCGCCTTGACGGTGACCTCGGCCAGAATGGGCACGCCGATGTCCACTTCGGCCAGTACCCGGTCGGCGATCCGGCGCAGGCCGAGAATACGGCCAGAGACTTGATTCTGGATGGTGATGTCGGCGACGGGACGGCGGGCTAGGGCTACATCGGTGGCGCGTAGCGCGATCCAGATTTCGGTTCCCGGCGGCAGTTCGGACAGCGGCAGGTGCAATTCATGCTGATCGTAACGCACCGTGGTGGAGCCGATTTCCGGCTCGTGGCGCTGAACCGTGACTTGCAGCACGTTTTCTAGGCCCAGTGAACGCGCCAGACCGAGAAGGTGATCCTGGCGGATGACATCGGCGAACGAACCCTGACCGAGAATACGGCCTTGGTCCATGATCGCCAGATGCGGGGTCAGGTACAGGATTTCGTTGATGGCGTGGCTGACATAGAGCATCGGCAAGCGCAGCTCGTCCCGCACTCGCCGCAAGAACGGCAGAATCTGTTGCTTGCGGCTTTCGTCCAACGCAGCTAGCGGCTCATCTAGTAATAGCAGGCGGGGCGAGGCTAACAAGGTGCGCCCCAGGGCTACCCGCTGGCGTTCGCCACCGGACAAATGGCGCGGTCGACGGCCCAGCAGTGGGCCGATGTCCAATAAATCGACGATCTGCGCCAGCGCAAACCGCCGTTTAGCTGGGGGTAATAGCTTGAAACCGTAGAGCAGATTGCGCTCGACTGAGAGATGCGGGAATAGTTGGCTGTCCTGAAACACCAGGCCGATCCGGCGGCGGTGCGGCGGCAGATCAATATCCCGGTAGGCGTCGAACAACGGCGCGCCATCCAGGTGAATGGAGCCGGTTTGTGGGCGGATCAGGCCAGCGATGGCGCGGAGCAGGGTGCTCTTGCCGCAGCCGGAAGGGCCAAATAGTCCGCTCACCGGCTGTTCTAAAGTCAATTGGCCTTGCAGGGTGAACACGCCTTGGCGCAGTTCGAGATCGAGCGTGAGCATGATCGGAGCCACTAGCGTCTTAGTACACGGCGATCCAACGGATGGCGCGGGCGATGCGAAGTAAGGTGCCGCGCTCACCAGAAGGTGCGCGCCCGCACGGGCATAGTCGGCGGCGTTGCTCAGAGTGACACCGGTGGCGGCGCCCTTGACGTGAGGCGCGATCCGCGCCTGTCGCGCCACGACGGCGGGCGAGAGCTTTTCCATCTGTCCACTGCTCAATCCCGGTTGCGGCTGCGCTCGGCGGGTATGGCGAGCTGTTCCAGCAGATAGCGTTTAAACTCCGGCGCATAGGGTTGCGATTTGAGCGCTTCCGCCATGCACAGCAGCCAGGCGTCCCGCTCTTGAGGGCCGATGGCGAAGCGGCTGTGAGCTTGTGGGATGCGGATCGAGCCATATTTTTCCGCATACAACTTGGGGCCGCCGAGCCAGCCGCACAGAAAACGAGCTAGCTTGTCTGCTGAGACGCTCAAATCCGCCGGGTGCATGGCTCTAACGAGAGCCGCTTCGGGTAATCGATTCATAGCCGCATAAAAATCATCGACCAGCTTGCGGATGCCGACCTCGCCACCCGCTGCCTGGTAGGAAGCGTCTTCGATGCCATAGGGGCGCATGTCATTGCTGTCAATCAAGGGGTTTCGCTTCCTTTTAGCGGATCATAAATGGCGGCGGTCAGCTCAAGCGCTGCCCTAATAGCCGCTCCACCCGCCGCGCGCCCAGTTCACTGGCCCACAACGCTAGCAGGGCCAGCAGGATGGCCATGATCACCAACCGTAGCGCTGGACCATCACCGCCCGGAATCTGCGTGTAGGTGTAAATTGCCAACGGCAAGGTGCGAGTTTCGCCCGCCACGTTGCCGACAAAGGTAACCGTCGCGCCGAATTCGCCCAGGCTGCGGGCGAAGGCCAGCACCAGGCCAGTCAGAATGCCCGGCAGCGAGAGGGGTACGGTCACGGTCAACCACACCCGTAACGGTCCCGCGCCCAGCGTGCGCGCCGCGTCCTCCAGCCGGGGTTCCACCAGCGTCACCGCCAGCCGCACCGCGCGCACCATCAGTGGAAAAGCCATTATGGCGGAGGCGACGACCGCGCCTTGCCAAGTGAAGGCCAGGGTCACGCCCCAAGTTTCAAACAGCCAGCGTCCGATGGGGCCGTTCCGACCCAGCAGCAACAGCAGCAGATAACCGGGCACCACGGGCGGCAGCACCAGCGGCAGATGCACCAGCCCGTCCACCAGTGCCTTGCCGGGGAAGCGCACCCGCGCCAGCAGCCAACCGGTTAGGAGGCCAGGGACAGCGATCAGTACGGTGCACCACAGCCCGATCTTAACCGATAACCAAAGCGCGGTCAGTTCCTCGGGCGTGGGTTGCAGCAATTCCCACACGGCCAACCACAGCTCAATTCAGCACAGTGAAGCCGTACTGGTGGAATACCTTGGCCGCCGTCGGCGTGCGCAGGAAGTCCAGGAACCCTTGCGCGGTCGGCTTGCCGCCTTGCACCAACGCAATCGGATACAGCACGGGCGCGTGCGTATCAGCGGGAAAGACACCGAGCACCTCAACCTGGTCGGACATCTTCGCGTCGGTCTCATAGACGATGCCGACTGCACATTCGCCACGCTCCACGAACGCCAATGCCGAGCGCACATCCGGGGCCGCCGCCAGCCGTGCTTCCAACGCGCTCCACCAACCCAAGGCAGTCAGGGCCTGCTGGCTGTATTGGCCGATGGGCACCGATGCATTGCAGGAACACCAGCGGCCCTGGAACGCGCCGGGCAGATCGAAGCCCTTTTCCAGCCTCACTGGAAACGCTCTGCCCTTGGGCGCGATCAGCACGATCCGATTACCCAGCAGATTGCGGCGACTGGCTTGGACGATCTTAGCCTTGCCATCCAGGTAATCCATCCATTTCAGATCAGCGGACACGAACACGTCAGCCGGCGCGCCCTGTTCAATTTGCTTGGCCAAGGCCGAGGCGGCGGCGAAAGAGGTCGTGACCTTGACGCCTTTCTCCTGTGCGTACAGCGCAGCGAGGTCTTGAATCGCGTTAGTGGTGCTGGCGGCGGCGTAGACGGTAATTTGTTCCGCCGCTGTGGCGGGTATTGCAAAGCTGGTCGTCCATAACAGAAGGCCGACTATCCACCAGCGCAACAAGCTTTTGTGAAACATGGTTCCATACCCCTTTAAGTTTTGCTTATAAGGCCACGCCCAGGATGACGCTGGACGACTTGATCGCCGCCATCGCTGGATCGCCCTCCTTGATCCCTAGCCTATCAATGCTGGCGTTGGTGATGGTGGCGGTGACGGTTTTGCCGCCCGCTAACTGCAGGGTGACTTCGCCGTTGACTGCGCCTTTCTTGCAGTCCGCCACTGTGCCGCGCAGTTGGTTGCGAGCGCTGAGTTTCAGGTTCTCGGCCCCAACCATGATGAGGACCGAGGATGCTTTCACCAAGGCCATCACCTCGCTACCTTCCTGAAGGTTGAGGTTTTCAACACTGCCCCGGGTGATCAGGGCGGTGATGTGATCGCCGCCGCCGATATCCACGCCGACTTCGGCGTTGATCGGCCCTAGATGCAAACGGGTCACCCGACCCAAAAATTGATTTCTCGCGCTGGTTTGCATCATCAATCTCCGCATGAAGTTAGTGAGTTCATCCACATCATGAATCTGCTGGTTAAGACGGGCAAAAAAGCGCCGGTATTCATCAGCCGCCGTTTCATAAAACCTAAGTTGCCGCCATCCGTAGTCAGTCAATCGGCTGCCGCCGCCGTGCTTGCCGCCCACCGCGCCGACCACTAGCGGCTGTTCGGCTAGGTTATTCAGCGCGTTTACCGTGTCCCAGGCAGCTTTGTAGCTCAGCTTGACCGCCTTGGCCGCTTGGGTGATCGAACCGGTAACAGCGATCTGGCGCAGTAATGCCATCTGGCGCTGACCCAAATTGGGGCGTTCCTGGGGCTGGGCCAACTGCATCAATCCCGACCATGCCCACGCTTCGTTGCGATCTCGCATGGAGTTTCTGTCCCAAGCGTTATAAAAGTTAGTATATAACGCTCATCATAACTAATCGCCCCGCCACCGCAAGCGCTTTGGCCACCTCTGGCGCAAGGGCAAGATGTAGACTACATTACTAAGAATCTTCCACTGTCCGAGGATCTGTCGATGGCGCTTCGTACCTCCCTGTTGTTGGCCTTGGTGTTGGGTTGGATCGGCGTGGCGCAAGCCCAATTGCCTGATTCATCGCATGACGGGTTCAACCGATTGACGGACGCCGCTGGCATGGTGGCGTGCTCCGGCACCGATAAGAAAGACCCGCCCTGAACGAATGGCCGCCCTGAAACCCGCCTCTCCCGGCGGGTTTTTTATTTCTCCATGGCCGACAATGCCGACGCTACCTTAAGCCGCCAGCGGTAGCTCCTGGTGAGTGAAACACGCCTTGGGGCAAACGCGCGAGCAGGCTTCACAGCCAATGCAATCCATCGGGTTGGTCAGGGTCATGAATGAATTGTCGCCATCGTCATCGTCATCGTCATCGTCATCGTCGAAATCGACATCATCGACGGCTCGCTGCACGATGGTCAGCACGTCGCGTGGGCAGACTTTGAAGCAGCGGCCGCAGCCAATGCACTTTTCTTCGTTGAGCTTGGTGACAAATTGCGGCGTCCAGACCGTGCCGCCGCGTGTGATGCCGGTGATGATGGGTTCAGCGCCCATGGTGTTGACCTCTTACTGATTGATATAAAGTGCCGCCGCGGACTTTCAATCCGGCCGGACGCTATAAACAAAGGACTCAATCCCGCCAGCCTTCCACCGGACGGCTGACCGGCTACACCCAAAGCGGCGCCACCGACACCCAAGCCGCCTACACCCTCGACGCCCTGGGCCGCACCACCCAAGCCGTCCTCACCCTCGGCCGCGGCGCGCAGGCGATCCGCGCCACCCTCCAGCACACTTATACGGCCGACGGTCGGCGGGACAGTCTCACCTACCCCGACGGCACGATCTTCCGCCACACCTACCAAAACGGCCGCCTCGCCACCGCCCAACTGCCCCCAGATCACACGATCCGCTGGGCGAGCTACCAATGGAACCAACCCACCCGCATCGACTCTCCGGGCCTCACCCGCCGTCTGGACTACGACCCCCTCCAGCGCCTCACCCGCATCCAGGTTCAAGCCCTGGGCAGCGGCAGCCCCGACGCCCCCCAAGGCCCCGTCCTCCTGGATCACCGTTATACCTACGACCCCGCCGGTAATATCACCCAACAAGACACCGCCGACGGCCCCTATACCTACGGCTACGACGCCCTCGACCGCCTCACCCAAGCCACCCCCCCCCCCGC
>Ga0209573_1001676_pt1 | contig 32395 bp, 26 predicted proteins | sample TNRBio252014_DNA_FD_185870 | JGI IMG/M metagenome (GOLD analysis project Ga0209573, IMG submission 185870) | Wastewater treatment Type I Accumulibacter community from EBPR Bioreactor in Madison, WI, USA - TNR Reactor_6/25/2014_ DNA (SPAdes)... | ecosystem: Engineered > Bioreactor > EBPR >...
CTTCCTGGGACATAGAAACACCTCGATACTCATCTAATTCGTAGGTCCGGCTAGCAGCCGGACAATACCTGTTCGTCACGTTGGTAACGTGACCTACGCTGTCACGTTGGTAACGTGACCTACGCTGTCACGTTGGTAGCGTGACCTACGCTGCCACGTTGGTAACGTGACCTACGCTGTCACGTTGGTAACGTGACCTACTCAAAACAAGCTGAGCTGCTCGGCCTCCGGCCGAGGCTTGGCTGGGCGTCCGTGCATGGCTCGCGCCTCCTTGAGCGCGCTCTCGATGCCGGCCACAAAGCGCGACGGCGCGTTGTCCATGTGTTGGCCGAAGAGGTAGCGGGTTCTGGCGCTGAGCAGGGCCAGTCTGTGCTGGGCGCGCGTGACGCCGACGTAAAACAGCCGCCGCTCTTCGTCCACGTCCACCGGCCGGCCTGGCCGCTGGTAGGGCAGCAGTCCCTCCTCGCAGCCGACGATGAAGACGGTGGGAAACTCCAGGCCCTTGGCCGCATGCAACGTCATCAGCGTCACCCGGTCGGCGCGCGGGTCGTAGGCGTCGGTCTCGCTTTGTAGGGCCATGGCTTCCAGGAAGCCTGCCAGATCTGATCCCCACGGCGCTGCCCGCCGCGCCAACTGATCCAGATAGCCGCCATCGGCCGCGCTGAACGGCTCGGCCCGCTGCTGGCCTAGAAACTCCTGGATGCGCTCGATCAAGCGGGCGATAGCGGCCCCAGCCTGCTGCGCGAACGCCAGCTCGCGCCAGAATGCTGTCAAGGCATTCAGCCTGCGCCGCTGCGCTGCTGTCCATCTCACCAGGTCCACTGCTGACTGTAAAAGCTCCTCCCAGTTTCTCTCAGTTCCTCTCAACTCTGCTGCCTTCTCCAGCCCCAGCCCAGCCAGCACAGTCTCACCATGCACGGCGGAGCGCGGCGTGTGCAGCAGCCACAGGCAGGCCAGCGCTTCGCGCACGGCCTTGTGCGCAGTCAGCGGCGTCTGGCCCACGGTCTGGTAGGGAATGCCAGAGCGCTCGAATGCTTCCACCAGCAGCCGGCTCTGCGCGCTCAGGCGGTAGAGCACAGCGAAATCGGCGAAGGAGCCGGCGGCCAGCGGCGCAGCCGGCTCGACGCGGCCCGAATCGAGCGAAAAATAGCTGACGCCGCCTACCATCTGTTCGATTTGATGGACTACGGTTTCAGCCTCGGCTTTGTCGGTGGGCGTCGTGTACACGTCGAGCTTGACCTGCTCGGCGAAATCGGCCAGCGCCTGCACCGCCTGTAGCGGCGGGGCCGCGCCGTCCCCGCGCCCAATCACCTGCATGGCCGCGTCCAGGATCAACTGCGTCGAGCGGTAGTTCTGGCTCAAATTGAGCACCTGCGCGCCGGGGTAGTCCTGCTGGAAGGAGAGGAAATAGCGCCGGTCGGCCCCGCGGAAGCCGTAGATGGCCTGGTCGGGGTCGCCGATGACGCACAGGTTGGCTCCGCCGCCGGCCAGCAGGCGCAGCAAGCGGTACTGCGCCAGGTTGATGTCCTGGTACTCGTCCACCGAGATCCAGCGCAAGCGCTGCTGTACCCTGGCGAGAACGTCGGGCTGGCTTTCCAGCAGGCGAATGGGCTGCCCGATCAGGTCGTCGAAGTCCATAGCCTGGCCGGCGCGCAGGGCAGTTTCGTAGGCTTGGAAGAGGGAGGGGAAGTGGGGGAGCTGGACGAACTGGGGGAACTGAGCGCTCGATTCGAGCACGTTGGGCGTCAGCAGGAGGTTCTTGGCGCTGGAAATGAGGGCCAGCGCCTGGTCAAGCTCGGTTTGTTTCAGGTCGGGCCGGGCTTGCTTGAGCAAAGCGCGCCGGTCGTCGTCGCTGAGGATGGCGAATTGCGGGTCCAGGCTAAGCCGCTGGCCGTGTTCGCGCAGCAGCCACGCGCCAAAGGCATGGAAGGTCTTGATGGTCACCCGGCGGGCGGTGTCCTCGCCCAGCAGCGGGTTCAGCCGTTCGGCCATCTCGCCAGCCGCCTTGTTGGTGAAGGTGATGGCCAGGATGCTCTCCGGCTCGACGCCCAACTCCTCAATCAGGTAGGCGATGCGCACGGTCAGCGTGCGCGTCTTGCCCGTCCCCGGCCCGGCCACGATTACCAGCGGCGCGTCGATGGTCTGTACGGCCGCGGCCTGCTGCGGGTTGAGACTGTCCAGCAGACGGGAAATATGAGGCGTGCCGGGCGTCTGTGGGGAGTATCGGACCGGCTTCTCACGCAGTGAGGTCTCAATGCCGACTGCCGCGGCTGTGCCAGGAATCTCCCGCCTGGTCAGATTGTTGGCTTGCGCTGTCTTATCCATTGTTCTTTCATCCGCTGTGGTATTCTCCACCCCCACCCCAAACAACCCCATCTGCGCAGCCGGCGCCCACGCCGCGCCGCTGAACAGCCGGATCACGCCATACTCGCCGTCGTAGCCGCCATGCGCATCCACCTCGCCGCGGCGCATGCGGCCGACGCCCTCGGCCAGCCGCTCGCCGCCGGCCAGGGCGATCTCCTCCAGCGCTACAGCGCGCAAGATTTTCAACTCTGGCCCCAGCCGGCTCAGCAGCCTCTCGTACTCGTGGGCCACCTGCTTCGACCCCGCGCCGACGCCGTAGACCTGAGCCAGCACCTCGGGCAGCGGCACCAGGCTGTGGAACGGATGCACGCGCGCGGGCCGGCCGCCGACTGGCCGGTCAGCCAGTTGCTCGACGCGGTGCATCACGCCGACCGTCACTGGCTTACCGCAAACGGAGCAAAGGCCGCCATGGGCCAGCGTCTGCGGCGGCTCCCAGCAGACCCCGCAGGCGCGGTGGCCGTCCAGATGGTATTTGCCCTCCTCGGGGAAAAACTCGACGGTGCCTTTGAATCGAGCGGGATCGCCGCTGCGCAGCGCATCGAAGAGCGCGTCGTAGGCCAGCTCGCAGTCGAACAGCGTGGCCTCGCGCGCCAGCTTTTGGGGTGAGTGGGCGTCGGAGTTGGAGACCAGCGTATAGCCGTCCAGCGCCGGCACGCGCCAGTTCATGGGTGGGTCGGACGACAGGCCGGTCTCCAGGGCGAAGATGTGCGGCGCGAGGTCCTCGAAGCACTGCTCGACCGAGTCGTAGCCCGACTTGGAGCCCAGCAGGGCGAACCAGGGGGTCCAGATGTGCGCCGGGATCAGGTGGCAGCGCGGGTCGGTCTCCAGCGCGATCTCCAGCAGGTCACGCGAGGGCAGCCCCAGGATCGGCCGGCCGTCGGAGCGGATGTTGCCGATGCGCTCCAGCCGGCCCTGCAGGCGCTCCAGCGCGTCCAGGTCGGGCGCGCAGACCACGTGATGCACCTTGCGCGTGGCGCCGCCCTTCTTGTAGATGTTGCTGATCTCGCCGGCCAGCAGGAAACGCACCGGCGCGTGGCAGGCAGGCGGCGTCTGGGCTTGCACGGCGGCTGCGAGCTCCTCCTTGAGGCGGTACAGCCCCGGCTCGGCCGGCTCCAGCTTGGCGCGCATCTCGGCCAGCCAGCCGGGATGCGCGATGTCCCCCGCGCCGACGACGTGAACCCCCTTGAGCTGCGCCCAGCGGGCCAGGTGCTCGAAGGTCAGGTCCTTGCTGGTGGCGCGCGAGTAGTGGGAGTGGATGTGCAGGTCGGCGACGAGTTGCATGGTGGGGGTGGGGGCAAAGTTGCCAACTTCGGGAGAGTCTGCAACTTGGTGGCGAAGCAGTGCGTTACGAATCATCGACGTCACGGCTGACGCTATTGTAGCACAAAGGGCGCGATTGGCGTAACGCGCTCGGCGGGCTTGCTGCTATCCCGCCTTGTGGCTACAATGACAGCCATGCCGACGCTATCTCCTGACCGCCTGGCCGCCTACCGCGCCGAGACCTACCACCTCCGCCCTGATCTGCGCGTCCTGACGCGTGAGCAGGCCATCGACTTCGTCAACCGCCGCAGCTTCGTCCACTTTTGGCCGGTCAAGGGCGTATTGCTGCCCAGCCTGTGGGCCGCGGTGGCCGGCGAGCGGCCGGTGCCCAACGAGCACGACGACCCTGGTCACATTACCTGGGGCTGGAAGGACGAGATGCTAGGCGCGCGGCGTTGGTATTACGCCAAGGTGCTGCGCAAGAAGGCCACCTTCATTGCGCTGAATACGGTCCCCTACTTCTACGCCTTGTCGGAGAACTACGGCGAGCCAGAGCAGGACTACCTGCTGCAATACCAGGAGGGGCGCCTGACCTTCGAGGCCAAGGCGGTCTACGAGACGCTGCTGGCCGAGGGGCCGCTCGATTCGATCAGCCTGCGCAAGCAGGCCCGCCTGGGCAGCCGGGAGAGCGAGTCCCGCTTCAACCGCGCTTTGGAGCTGCTGCAGGCCGACTTCAAGATTCTGCCCGTGAGGGTGGCCCAGGCCGGCGCGTGGAAGTACGCCTTCGTCTACGACCTGGTGCATCGCTTCTACCCCGACCTGCCCGAGCAGGCGCGGCCCATCCGCCAAGCCGACGCCAGGCGCAAGTTGGTCGAGATCTACCTACAGTCGGTCGGCGCGGCGCCGGAGAAGGCCGTGGCGGCGCTGTTCGGCTGGAGCAAAGGAGATGCGACCGCTGCTATCGACGGGCTGGCGGCGGACGGCGTGGTTGTACAGGGTTTAGCGCTAGAAGGGGAGGCAGGAACGTGGGTGGCGCTGAGTGTGCTGCCATAGATTTAGAAGCTTTGCGGCTGTCTAGGTTGTCAGGAAACGATTTTGAGTGTAGAATCCAGTCAGGCTCTTCACTCCTGCGATGAGGTAAGTTCCATGATTCAAACGTTCGAGGGTGTAATCGATCGTAAAGGCAAGGTACGGTTTCTGGAGCCGGTCAAACTGCCAGCAATGCGTCGCGTTTTGATTACCGTTCTCGATGAAGAGCCGGAGTTGACCCCACGCGAAACGGCGATGTTAAGCGAGGCTGCCCTTGCTGTCGAATGGCTTATGCCGGAAGAGGATGCGGCATGGTCACACCTGGTCCAGCTTCCATCGTTGTAGTGGATTTCCCCTTTTCAGACTTGTCGGGATCAAAGCTGCGGCCTGCCGTGGCATTGTGCAGTGCGAGACGCCGAGACTGGTTGTTGTGCCAGATTACCAGCAATCCGCACAGCGACCCCGATGCTGTCAAGATTACCGCCGCCAACCTGGTTAAAGGCACGTTGTCCTCGATAAGCTTCGCACGTCCCACCAAGCGTTTCACCGCCAACGAAACGCTCATGGTCAAACGGGTGGCCATTCTGGATGAGGTTACGTTCAGCGGGGTCCTCGCAGTTATCATCAACTGGCTTCAGGGGGTCATGCCGATCAAGCCGGAAACGGCCGCTGCATTGGCGGCTGCCAAGAATGGGGACGGTTGAGCTTAGAGGGGCGGCCATGAAGGAAGCCTACCTTTCCGTCCCCATCAACCGCCGATGCGCCACGCGCATACAGGTGTCCATCACCACCGCCAGCCCGGCGCGGCGGGCCAGGTCGGCGGCGTCTTCGTTGATGATCCCCTCCTGCATCCAGACGGCCTTGGCGCCGATCTGGATCGCCTGCTCCACCACCGGCGGCACGTCTTCGCTGCGCCGGAAGATTTGCACCACGTCCACCGACTCCGGCACGGACAATAAATCGGGGTAGGCCGGCTCGCCCAACGCTTGCTCCAGGGTGGGGTTGACGGGGACAATGCGATAGCCTTTGCGCTGCAGGTAAGCTGGCACTGAATGGGCGGGGCGATCGGGCCGGCTGGACAGGCCCACCACGGCGATGGTGCGGGCGCTCTCCAGGATGCGCTGCATCTGGGCGTCGTCCCCCTTGTCCACCGTCACCATCGGCGCCGTCGCGCTGTCCACGGTCGCGAAGTCCACCGGCAGCATCACCTGGAAGCAGGTGAAGCCCGACCGCGAGACCACGCTGATGTTGCCGCGGTGCTTGGTGGCCACGATGTTGTAGCTGATGTCCAGCCCCATGCCGGTGCCCTTGCCGGGCGGCTTGGTGGTAAAGAAGGCGTCGAAGACGCGCGCCTGGACTTCGGGCGGCATGCCAGGGCCGTTGTCTTGCACCTCGACCAGCACCCAGCCGTCGTGCGCTGCCGTTTTGAGGGTGATCTGCGGCGTGGGCGTGTTCTCCAGCGCGTCAGCCGCGTTGTCCAGCAGGTTGGTCCACACCTGGTTCAACTCGCTGCCGTAGCCCTGGATCATTGGCAGGTTGGGAGCGTACTCGCGCACCACCTTGATCCCGCCCAGCTTGTGGCGCAGCATCACCAGCGTGTTGTCCAGCCCCTCGTGGATGTCCACGGCCTGCACGGGGGCCTGGTCCAGATAGGCGTAGGACTTGAGCGACTTGACGATCTCGGAGATGCGCCCGGCTCCCTGGCTGACCTCGGCCAGCAGGTTGTAGACTGTGTAAACCGCGCCCAGCCAGCGGATCACCACCGGCATTTGATCGGCTGCCAGCGGCTCAGCAAAGGCCGCCAGACCAGCCACGTCGTAGCCCAGGTCGACCAGGGTAGGCGCCAGCTCCCAGGCGTCGGGCACGTCGCGTTCCTCCAGCCAGCCCTCCAGCTCGTACTCGCGGTCGCTGCGCGCCAGCGGGTCGAGATAGGCCGGCGGCTTGGTGGCTGCGGCCCGCGCCGTGTCGGCCAGCGCGGCCAGCAACGCGTCTTGGTCGCTGCTCAGTTTGAGCCGGGCCAGCTCGGTTTGGGCGGCAGCGAAGGCGGCCAGCGCCTCGTTGAGCTGGCCCGCGCCGCGCTTGACGGCCGCGGCCGGGTTGTTCAGCTCATGGGCCACCCCGGCGGTCAGCGTGCCCAGTTGCGCCATCTTCTCGCTCTGGCGCAGCAGCACGTTCATGTTGCGAATGCGCCCCACCACGGTGTTGAGCAGCACGCGCGCCGCCGTGGGGCTGCCGTTGACCAGGATGTCGAACTGCTCCTGGTTGATGGCTAGCAGTGAGCTGTCCGTGCGGGCACGCAGCGTGGCTGTGCGCGGCGTATCCTCCAGCAAGGCGATCTCGCCGATCACGTCGCCGGCCCGGCGCAGGTCCAGCAGCACCGGCCGGCCGCCGGAGTCCTTGATCACCTCCAGCTCGCCCGATTCGATGACGTAGGCCCGGTCGCCGCGGCTGCCCTCCTCGAACAACACCTGCCCGGCCGGCAGTTTTACCTGCTCGACCATCGCGCACAGGCGGTTCAGGTCAGCCTCAGGCAACTCGGCAAACAGCGGCACTTTGCGTAGGAAGTCGTACATGGGGGAGGGTAGATTGGTAGACTGGTAAATTGGTAAGGTGGTAGATTGGTAAGGTGGTGGTTTAATGGGCTGCGATAAGGTTTGGGTGTGGAGAAGGATGCCGTGAAACCCTTGACAGTACCAGTCTGGTGTCTACTGGCGCACTGACATCTTACCAATCTACCAATCTACCAATCTACCAATTCACCATTCTATACCGTCTTCAAATACTGATGCACCAGACTGACCGCGATCGCACCTTCGCCGACGGCGGAGGCGACGCGGCGCACGGCGTTGTGGCGCACGTCGCCGGCCGCGAAGATGCCGGGCACGCTGGTCTCCAGCGGCAGCGGATCGCGCTGTAGCTTCCAGCCTTGCGGCTTTTTGCCGCCGCGCAGCAGATCCTGACCGGTGAGGATGAAGCCGGCCTCGTTGCGCTCGACCACGCCCGCCACCAGTTCCGAATGCGGCGCTGCGCCGATGAACAGGAACAGCGCGGCCGCGGGCACAGTCTCGATCACGCCGTTGCGGCAATCGCGCAGGGTCAGGCTCTCCAGCCGCTCCGCGCCGTGGGCCTCGGCCACCTCGCAGTAGGTGCGCAGGTCGATGTTGGGCGTCGCAGCGATCTGGTCGATCAGGTATTGCGACATGGTGGCCTGCAGGCCCTCGCGGCGCACCAGCATGGTCACCTGGCTGGCATAGCGCGAGAAGAACATGGCGCCCTGGCCGGCTGAGTTGGCCCCGCCCACCACGTAGACGTGCTGGCCGCGGTAATTGGCCGCCTCGGTCAGCGCCGCGCCGTAGTAAACGCCCGCGCCCGTCAACCGGTCTACGCCGGGCGCGTCCAGCCGGCGCACGGTGACGCCGGTCGCGATGATCAGCGCCTTGCAGCTCAGCTCCGTGCCGTCAGCCAGCAGCAGGTAGCGGTTGGGATCCTCGGCGCGTACTTTGACCGCCTCCTGGGTGGTGAGGATTTCCGCGCCCAGCCGCGCGGCCTGCACCGTGGCCCGTTGCGCCAGATCGGCGCCGCTCAAGCCCTTGGGAAAGCCCAGGTAGTTCTCGATGCGCGAGCTGGTGCCAGCCTGCCCGCCCGTGGCCTGTTTGTCGATCATCAGCGTGCGCAGCCCTTCCGATGCGCCGTAGACAGCCGCGCCCAGGCCAGCCGGCCCCGCGCCGACGACGATCAGATCGTAGAAGGGTTGGGTTGCCACTGTGCGCAGCCCTGCCTTCTCGGCCAGCGTGCGCAGGTCAGGCTCTACCAGCGTTGCGCCGTCAGGGAAGAAGACCACTGGCAGTCGGCGGGCGGACGCTGCGCCGCCCAGGCTGGCCAGCGTGGCATCCACCAGCTCGCGCGCCACGGCGTCCTGTTCGATGTCCAGCCAGAGGTAGGGGATGCGGTTGCGGGCCAGGAAATCCTTGACGTCGTGGCTTTTGGGGGACCACAACGTGCCGGCCACTCGGATGCCGTCGAAGGGCGGCGGCGTGGTCTGCCACCAGTCGCTCAACAGGTCGTCCAACACCGGATACAGGTTCTGCTCCGGCGGGTCCCAAGGTTTGAGCAGGTAGTGGTCCAGCCCAATGGTGTTGATGCTGTCAATCGCGGCCTCGGTGTCGGCGTAGGCTGTCAGCAGCACCTTGCGCGCGTCGGGGTAGAGCTTCATGGCCTGGGCCAGGAACTCGGTGCCGCTGACGTGGGGCATGCGCTGGTCGACCAGGAAGAGCGCGACTGGATCGTTGCGCTGTTGGAGTTGGCGCACCACCTCCAGCGCCTCGCTGCCAGAGCCCACTTTGACGATGCGGTACTCGCTGCGAAAGTGGCGGCGCAGGTCGCGCTCCACCGCGTTCAGCACCTGCGGCTCGTCGTCGACGGTCATGATGATGGGTTTGGCCATGCCGGGTCTCCTCAAACCATGAACTGCTCGTCCACGTAGCACCACAGCCAGCTTTCGCCCCGCTCGAAGGACTGGATGATGGGATGGCCGGTGGCGTGGAAGTGTTTCGTGGCGTGCTTGTTCTTGGAGTTGTCGCAACAGCCCACGTGGCCGCAGGTCATGCAAACGCGCAGGTGTACCCACGTGTCGCCGATGGCCAGGCAGTCCTCGCAGCCGGCTGCGCTGGCTGTGACCGGGCCGATATCCGCCACGTGGGAGCAGGGATCAGCAACGGCGGGCACGGTGACGGCTCTGTGTGGTACGCTGGGATAGGTCGGGTTGTTCATGATGATCTCTCAAAACAGTGTGGGGTTGGGTGCGTCGATAGTATATCAAACGCGATGCTGCCCAAGTATATGCACTCTGCCCCCATGCTGCAAGCTAGCGCAAGGCGATCGGCGCCCAAAGTGATAAGCTCCGTCTCTGCTCACCGGCAGAGTCAGGTATCAACCAAACGGTTGATCCCCGCTCCTCAAAGTGGGGGACAGCTCTTTCCATCGACAGGCACGGCCAATTCAACCGGCCGGTTGGCGACAAGGCGGCAGGTCTGTGTTATGCTTTGGGCAAGTCAGGCCGCATATCGGACAGGTTCGCTGATGGAGTTTCCCATGACCAACGTAATCACCGTCAAAAACCTATGCAAATCCTACGGTTCGACCGTAGCCGTCGACGACGTCTCCTTCGACGTGGCGCAAGGCGAGATCTTCGCTATCCTCGGCCCCAATGGCGCCGGCAAGACAACAGCCGTCGAAACCATCGTCGGGCTGCGCCGGCCCGACCGCGGCAACATATCGGTGTTGGGTATCGATCCGCAGCGGGATGCACAGGCGCTGCGCCAGCACATCGGCGTCCAGCTTCAGCAAGCTGCAGTCCCGCAGCGGTTGAAAGTCCGGGAGATCCTGGATCTGTTTGCCTCCTTCTACACGACAACCGTGCCGCGCGACCGGCTGATCGAGCAGTGGGGCCTGGCAGAGAAGCGCAACGCCTACTTCGGCAACCTGTCGGGCGGACAGCAACAACGGCTGTTTATCGCGCTGGCGCTGATCAACGACCCCGACATCGTCTTCTTCGACGAGCTGACCAGCGGTCTAGACCCGCAAGCCCGCCGCGCAACCTGGGATCTCGTCCAGGGCGTCCGCGCTCAGGGCAAGACCGTGGTCTTGGTCACGCACGCGATGGACGAAGCCGAGCTCCTGGCGGATCGAGTCGCCATCATCGACCATGGCCGGATCGTCGCCCTGGATGCCCCACAGGCGCTGATCCGGCGGATCCAACCCGATAGCCAGGTGCGGTTCACCACCAGCAATGGCTTCGACCCGGCGCTGCTGCAACAGGTGGAGGGCGTCAACGCAGTGGAGCGCCACGGCTCCCAGGTGACCGTGCGCGGCAGCGGCCCCTTGCTGTCGCGCGTGGCTCATGCCCTGGCCGAACAGCATATGGAGCCGGCCGACCTGCGGCAGGAGCGAGCCACCCTGGAAGATGTCTTTCTCGCCGCCACCGGCCGCGGCTTGCGGGATTAGCGAAAGCGAGGCAACCCATGAAATCCTTTCACCGCATGACTATTTCAGAGATCAAGCTGTTTGTGCGCGAACCGATGGGCATGTTCTTTACTCTGGCGTTCCCGCTCCTCCTGCTTTTCGTCTTTGGTTCGATCTTCGGCAACGAGCCGGTGGCTCTGTTCGGCGGTATGGGCACGGTCGATGTGTCGGTGCCGGCCTACATCGGCATGACCATCGCCACGCTCGGCCTGCTTGGGCTGCCCATTGGGCTGACCACGTATCGTGAGCAGGGCATTCTGCGCCGTCTGCGGGCGACCCCGGTCCGGCCGGTCGTGATTTTCAGCGCGCTGCTGGCGGTCAACCTCCTCGTAGCCCTGGCCGGCACGCTGCTCTTGCTGGTCGCCGGCCGGCTGGCCTTCGACTTGACCATGCCTGCGATGCCTCTGAGCCTGCTGCCGGCCATTTTCCTGTGTGTGTTGAGCTTCAGCGCTTTGGGCTTCGTGCTGGCCGGCCTCGCGTCCACCCCGCGCGCGGCCCAGGCCGTGGGCATGGCCCTTCTGATGCCCATGCTGTTCCTATCGGGGGCTGCCATGCCGCGCGAGTTGATACCCGAAAACATCCAACGGATCGGCGACTTTCTGCCTTTGACCTACGTTGTCGAGCTGCTCAAGGGCTTGTGGCTCGGCCAGGGCTGGGACCTGGCGGCTGTGGCGCTGCTGCTGGGCATGCTGGCTGTCGGAACCCTGCTTGCCATGCGCACGTTTCGTTGGGAATAACGGAGTCTTGTGGCGGCCAGAAGCATCGTACACTGACAACTGTTCTGGCGGCGGGCCAAGTGCGAGCCAGCCGCCAGAGTCGGGCGTGATGCCCTTGACAGTGGCACTCAACGATTATCTGCAATGAACAATCACTTCGCCTTGATGACGATTTGAGCTATAATCAAGTCGGTCCATCTCGATCTGGATCTGAGGATCGCTACGATGACAGATTCGACTGCCAAAAACCAACGACCGCAATCGCACCAGAGCCAGCCGGCCGACGTTTGGGAGCGTTGGGACTGGGTCTGGTCGGCTATTTTCTTCGTGTCGCTGTTCTTTCCCTTTGCCACGGTGCTGTTGGGCCAGCCCAAACCGACTGACGTCGAGCGGGTGCAGATCGTCGTGTTGACGGCCTTGCTGACGCTGTGGCAGATCGGCCGCATGCTGTACGCGCGACGTGTGCCCGACTGGCGCAATCGCTCGTTGGCTTCGGCCGCGATCGTTCTTGTCGGAATCGCCCTGTGGTACCCCTTGGTCCGCATCCACCCGGCCTTCTACTTCACGCTGGCCGGCCTCTACAGTCAAATCTTCTTCATGCTGCCGCCTCTCTGGGCCATACCGGTCAGCGTGGGGCTGGGTATGTTGGTGGTGGTCCAAGGCAGCGCCATAGCGCTCGACCTACGTAACCCGGACTTGTGGGCGACGCTTGCCGGCATCGGCTTCTCGGTGATCTTCTACATCTGGATCAGCGCCATCATCGACCAGAGCGCCCAACGCAAGGCGCTGATCGATGAGCTACAGCGGACGCAGGCCGAGCTGGCGCGAGCGGAACGAGAGGCCGGCACCCTGGCCGAACGTCAACGCATCGCGCGCGAGATCCACGACACGCTGGCCCAGGGCTTTGTCAGCATCGTGCTGCACCTGGAGGCCGCCGAGCAGGCGCTGCCAGCAGATCTCCCAGTGGTGCAGCATCATCTCGGCCAGGCCAAGACCACCGCACGCCAGAGCCTGGCGCAGGCCCGCGCGGTGGTGCAAGACCTGCGCGCTCAGCCCGTCGAAGGGTCGCCCCTTCCCGAAGCCATCCGCCAGGCCGCGGCAGACTGGGCCGAAGCCACGGGCGTGGTGGCCACGGTGGCAATCACCGGCGATGCTCGCCCCATGCATCCCGACGTGGAGGTCACCCTGTTGCGGGCGGTTCAAGAGGCGCTGGCCAACGTTCGCAAGCACGCATCGGCTAGCCGCCTGGCTGTAACGCTCTCGTACATGAGCGACGAGGTGGTGCTGGATGTGCAGGACGACGGCGTCGGCATCGCCGCGGCCGCGGCCGCGCCGATGCTCTCCAGCGGCTATGGCCTCACAGCCATGCGCGAGCGGGTCGAACTGCACCAGGGGTCGCTGCTGATCGAGAGCAGCCCCGGCGAAGGAACGACCTTGGTCGTCGAGATTCCGATGGCAGGAAACGTATGAACACAGTTCGTATCATCATCATCGACGACCACCCGGTCGTGCGCGAGGGGCTGCGGGGCATGCTTGCCAGCCAGCCGGACCTGGAGGTCGTCGGCGAGGCAGAGAACGGCGCCGCGGGCGTCGAGCTGATCGCTGCCTTGCAGCCCGATGTGACGCTCATGGACTTGCGCATGCCGGGCCTCGATGGTGTCAGCGCGCTGGAGGCGATCCGGCGGCGCGGTCTGCCGGCGCGCGTCCTGGTGCTGACGACCTACGACAGCGACACAGACATCGTGCGGGCGATCCAGGCCGGCGCGACCGGCTATCTGTTGAAGGACACCCCACGCGACGATCTGTTCCGCGCCATTCGCGCCACCGCCCAGGGCCAGTCGGTGCTCACACCGGCTGTGGCGACGCGGCTCATGAACTTCGTGCGTACGCCGGCCGAAGAGCAGCTCAGCGCGCGCGAGGTCGAGGTTCTGCAGTTCGTCGCCGCGGGCCATGGCAACAAGCAGATCGGCCAGGTGTTGCACATCAGCGAGGCGACGGTCAAGACCCATTTGATCCACATCTACGGCAAGTTGGGGGTGAACGATCGCACGGCGGCGGTCACCGTGGCGTTGGAGCGCAAGATATTGACTATGGAACGGGGCAATTCATGACTGATCTGTCGTCTCAGCAGCAAGTGCGGCATAAGGCTGCCAAGCTGGGCAATGTGCTGTGGACGCTGGAGTTGGCCGAGCCGGCTGCTGGTTAGCTTCGCTGGGGCTAGCGGAACAAGTCGCCCGCCCGCGGCCGCAGGATCTCCCCAAGCCGGCCTTCGCCGGCCGCAAACGTTGCCCCGCGCACCAGCACAGCCGGCGTTCCCTCCCCGGCCTGGCCCATGGCTAACCCAGCTGCCGCCGCGATCTCGTCGGCCGTGCCCACCTCGGTGATCTGCAAAGCCCGGCCGGTCAGGTCAGGCTGGCCGCGCAGGTCGCTCAACGGGTGCAGCCCGGCCACGCCGATGGCCACGCCCACCGTGCCGTAGCGCCAGGCCCGGCCGTGGCTGTCGCTGACGATCACGGCCACGTCCGCGCCGCTGGCCGCCCGGATCGCGTCCCGCATGCGCCGCGCCGACGCGTCGGGATCGGCCGGCAGCAGCAGCGCCCAGTCGTCGCTGCCGGCCACGTTGGACTGGTCCACGCCCGCGTTGGCGCAGACGAAGCCCAGACGGTGCTCCACCACCAGCAGCCCCGGCCGCACGCGCAACACCTCGGCCGACTCGCCCAGGATCACCTCCACCAGGCGGGGGTCTTTGCCCGTGGCAGCGGCCAGATCCAGCGCGCGCACCGACGGCGTGACATCGGGCAGATAGACCAGGCGTCCCTCGGCCTTGCTGACGATCTTCTGCGCCAGCACCAGCACGTCGCGCTCGCGCCAGTCGATGCCGGCCGCCGCAGCCGCCGCCAAAACAACGCCCGGCAGGTCGTCGCCGGGTTGGATCAGGGGGATGTGGGGGATGGCGAGGAGTTCGATGCGGGGCACTGCCTGGTCACTCAACGCCGTACTCCTCGCGTTCCTCTTTGACAATCCGAAACGAGCCACGCGCGGCTTGGGGATTGGCGAACTCAATCCGGTCGTACACGTCGGACAACGGCAGTGCGCAGCCAATCGATGGCAAAGGGACAACGGCGTCCAGCCCGTAATGAAAAGCCAATTGCCACCCGCGGTCCGTGCGCACGCGCTGTTCGATGGCGGCTCGATCTTGAGCAATCAGCAGGTAGTCGGTCAACGAGGGTAGCGTGCCGTAGTGCTCGAATTTCTCTCCCCGGTCGTACGAGGCTGTCGAGTCGGACAGGACCTCCATGATAACCGTGGGATTGAGCAGTGTGTCCTCACTTGCACCTTTGAACTGAGGCTGCCCGCAAACGATGACGACATCCGGGTAGGTGTAAAGCCCGGTCGGGTCGACCTCGACGCGCATGTCGTTGGTGTAGACTTCGCAAGCCTGACCCTCTCGCTGTGGATCAAGTCCACGCGAGATATTGCGCACAATCAAGTTATGCGACCTGGATGCGCCGGCCATAGCGAATATCTCGCCAGCGATGTACTCGCTCTTGGTCTCAGCTTGCCGTTCCATCTCCAGGTATTCTTCCGGACTGATCCATTGTTGACGCTTGGCATACATGACTCTCACTCCTGACCGTTCACGGTTCACGCCTTCACGGCTTCACGCCCTCACAACTCATCATCCTCGTCTTCCCACGGCGGCGTATCGCCTGACGCCCAGCGCGGCTGGCCCGTGACGGGCTGGCTGGGCGCGGGCGGCTTGGCGGCCGGCGTCGCGCCGGCCAGCACCTCGCGGCCCAAGCTGCCGCCTTGATCCGGCCCCACCACGCCCCGCTCCTCCATCAGATCGATCAGCCGCGCGGCCCGGCTGTAGCCGACCCGCAGCCGGCGCTGCAAGAGCGACACGGAGGCCCGCCCGGCCTGGCGCACCACGGTCACCGCGTCGTCGTACAGGTCGTCGCTGTTCTGCGCCTCGCGCTGCTGCTGGATCATATCGTCCCACAGCGGGGCCTGCATGACGTCCTCGGGCCGCGGCGGTGGCATGGCCGGCAGGCCGCCCGGCGCCAGAACGATGCTATCGTCGTCCGAGCTGCCGTCGCTGACCCGCACGCCCTTCCAATAGCGCACCAGCTTCTCCAACTCGCCGTCGGAGACGAAGCAGCCCTGCAAGCGCTCCAGCTTGCTGCTGTCCGGCCGCATGAAGAGCATGTCCCCCCGGCCCAGCAGCGCTTCGGCCCCCGGCGTGTCCAGGATCACCCGGCTGTCGATCTGGCTGGTGACGGCGAAGGCGATACGGGCCGGGAAATTGGCCTTGATCAAGCCCGTCACCACGTCCACGCTAGGGCGCTGCGTGGCCAGGATCAGGTGGATGCCGGTGGCGCGCGACATCTGCGCCAGCCGGCAGACGTAGCGCTCCACGTCGTCCGGGGCCACCATCATCAGGTCGGCCAGCTCGTCGATCACCACGATGATGTAGGGCAGCACCGGCTCGCCGCGCTTGACCAGCTTTTCGTTGTAGGCATCGACGTTGCGTGCGCCCTCCTTGGAGAACAGCTTGTAGCGCCGGTCCATCTCGCCCGTGGCCCAGCGCAGCAGCGGCACGGCCCGCTCCAGCTCCACCACCACCGGCGACAGCAGGTGCGGGATGCCGTTGTAGGTGATCAACTCCACCATCTTGGGGTCGATCATCAGGAAGCGCAGGGTATCGGGCGTGTGGGTCAGCAGCAAGGTGGCAATGATCGAATTGACGCAGACCGACTTGCCGGAGCCGGTGGCGCCGGCCACCAGCAGGTGGGGCATGCGCGCCAGATCGGCCACAGCCGACTGGCCCGAGGTGTCCTGGCCCAGCGCAACTTTGAGCGCGCTCTTCATCTCGCGAAAGGTATCGGACTCCAGCACGCCGCGCAGCGAGACCAGCGCCTTCTGCGTGTTGGGCACCTCCAAACCGACCATCGGCCGGCCCGGCACGGGCGCTTCGATGCGGATGGGCGAGGCCGACAGGGCCAGGGCCAGGTCGTTGGTCAGCGCCTGGATGCGCGAGACCTTGATCTTGACCCGCTCGTACTTCTCGACCTCGTTCTCCATCACCTCTTTGAGCAGGTCGTCGGTGATGGGCCGGCGCGAGGTGCCGTAGCCGCGCTGCTTGAGAATCTCCTCAGCCTCGCGGCGCAGCTCGTCGCGCGCCTTGCGCCGCTCGCGATAGCCGGGTTGTAGGCCGAACTGGGTTACGGCCGGGCCGGGGTTGGCCTCCACCACCCGCACGGGCAGGCCAAAGTCGGCCAGGGTTTGCTCGATGATGCGCGCCCGCTCCTTGATGTCGTCGTGGCTGATCTCGACTTCCTCGGCCTCCTCCAGGATCTCGCCGCTGTCGGGCAGGCGCCAGGTGCGATGACTGCCGCCGATGATGCGCGGGATCAGCGAGTCGGCTGAGCCGGGCGCAGGGCCGCGCGACTGGCCGGCGACCGTCTGCTCGGGCGTGGCCGCCGGCGCCTCGCCCACAACGCGCGCCGGCCGGCCGTTCTGGCCGCCGATGACCAGCGCGGGCTCGTCGATCTCGAGCGCGGGCCTGCCGCGCGAAAAGCTGCGCAGCCGCGCCAGGAACATCTCCCACCCGGAAGGCCCAGCGCTGGGGATGCCCTCGCTGTTGCCCGACCAACCGGACGCCACGTCGCGGTCGTCGCGGCGCTGCCGCAGCCAGATCAGAGCCATGGCGCCGGTGGCCAGCAACAGCGGCCCCATCAGCAGCACCACGCCGGCGATGCCCACGGCGATGACCAATACCCAGGCCAGCGTATAGCCGAAACCCTGGATCAGCAGCTCGCTCAAGCCGTAGCCCAGTAGGCCGCCGCGCTCGCCCTCTTGCGCCAGCGCCAGCGCCTGGCTCTCGGTGATGGAGCCATCCATGTGCAGGGCGATGACGATGGCAACGAAGAGCAGCAGGCCGCCCAGCGGCCGATACCAGGGCACGTCAGCCAGCCGGCCAATGCCGCGCAACACGCCCCACAGCCCGACGCCGATCATCAACAGCACCAGCAGCAGCACGCCGTCGCCCACAAAGCCGCGCAGTTGCTCGATCCACCAACCGGTCACCGCGCCCTGGCGCGGCGACAGCATCGCCAGCAGCGTCACCACACCCAGCAGGATCAGGATCAGACCCCAAACCTCGCCCTGGCTCAGGCTGCTCAGGTCGATCCGTGGGCTTTTCTTCTTTTTGGCGTTGGTACTGCGTTTGTTGGCCATGATGATTGATGCGCTAGAACATCCGTGCAACAGTATAGCACGGATGCATTGAATTGGGAAGGGTGCAGGCGGCGCCTTAGAAAAGACATTTCTTCCGCAGAAATGTCTTTTCTGGCTATCGTCACACCTCCAGCACCAACGGCAGGATCATGGGGCGCCGGCCGGTCTGCTTGTAGATCAAATCAGCCAGCGCGTCGCGGATGTTGCCGCCGAGGGCCGAGGGCGGACCGGGGTGGCCCAGCGCCTCGCGCACGCGCGCCCTGGCCTGCTCGATCAAGTCCTCCGCGTCGCGCACGTAAACAAAGCCGCGCGTCAGGATCTCCGGCTCGACGACGATCTCGCCCGTGGCCTGGTCTACCCCGGCGATAGCCACCACGAAGCCGTCGTTGGCCAGGTGCCGCCGGTCGCGCAATACCACCTGGCCCACGTCGCCCACGCCCAGCCCATCCACCAGCACATGGCCGTCGGTGACCGGCTCGGCCGGTCGCGCCCAGCCGGGGCCGAACTCCATCACGTCGCCGCTCTCAATCACGAAGATGTGGTCGGCCGGGATGCCCATGGACGCGGCCAGGCGGCTGTGCAACACCAGATGGCGGTATTCGCCGTGGATGGGGATGAAGTACTGCGGCCGCACCAGGTTGATCATCAGCTTGTGCTCTTCCCGGCTGCCGTGCCCGCTGACGTGGACGTGGGCCAGCTCGTGGTAGAGCACGTCTGCGCCCAGGCGGAAGAGGTTGTCGATGGTGCGGTTGACCAGCTCCTCGTTGCCGGGGATCGGCACAGCCGAGACGATGACGGTGTCGCCGGGGCGGATGCCCACGCGGTGATCCTCCATGCTCATGCGCACCAGGGCCGAGGTCGGCTCCCCCTGGCTGCCGGTGCAGACCACGATCACCTGCTCGCCGGGCAGGCTTTCCATCTGCTCGTAGCTGAGCATCTGCGCCGGGTCCAGGTCGAGGTAGCCCAGTCTGGCCGCCATGCGCGCGTTGTCACGCATGGAGCGTCCCACCAGCCCCACCCGCCGGCCGGCCCGCTCAGCCATACGGATCACCTGGTTGACGCGCGAGATGTTGGAGGCGAAGGTGGCCAGGAAGACCCGCCCAGGCGCGGCATGGATGATCTGCTCCAGCGACTGTTCCAGGTCTTTCTCCGAGGGCGTGAAGCCGGCGCTCTCGGCGTTTGTGGAGTCTGAGAGCAGCAGCAGCACGCCGCGGTCGCCCAGCGACTGCAGGCGGGCAAAGTCGGTCAGCCGGCCATCGGCCGGGTGCTGGTCGAACTTGTAGTCGGAGGAGTAAACCACCAGCCCCACCGGCGTCGTCACCGCCACGCCCAATGTGTCGGGGATGGAGTGGCAGACGTGGAAGAACTCGACGGTGAACGGCCCTAGCTCCAGCACATCGTTGGCCGTGACCGGATAGAGCTCGACCTCGTCCAGCAGGCCGCGCTGGCGCAGCTTGACCTCGGCCAGGCCCAGCGTCAGCCGCGCGCCGTAGACCGGCGCGTCGATCTGTTGCAACACGTAGGGCAGCGCGCCGATGTGGTCCTCGTGGCCGTGGGTCAGGATGATGCCCTCGATCTGGTCAGCCCGCTCCACCAGGTATTCGATATCGGGGATGACGATGTCTACGCCCAGCATCTCGCTGTCGGGAAACATCAGCCCGGCGTCGATCACCAGCAGCCGGCCCTGGCACTCCAGCACCATCATGTTTTTGCCGATCTCGCCCACGCCGCCCAAGGGAATCACGCGCAGCACCGGCTCGGTTTGGTTGTTAGGCAGGGAAAGGTCGTCGTACAAGCGGTGATCTCCTGGTCTGATTAGACGGCATGGTTCAATCTGTTTCAATCGAGCTTTACAATTCATCGCGGAGTGAGCACCCCCAGGTGCGGCTTGTGTGCGCAAAACCCGCACGTGGGCGTGCTCGACTCCGCGGAGACTGTAAAGCTTCACGCGCCAGTCAATGAACCATGCCGATTAGACGTTAATCGAGTGCCCGTGGGTTGAGTAGGCGTCCCGAAGGGCCGTACACCTGCACTGCGCGCAGGCGCAAGTGTCGAAACCCGTCTGCGCCGTATCGAGACCTTGCAGGGGCGTCAAAACAAGCTCAGTTGCTGCGCCTCGTCAGTCTCTTCGTGATCTGCTTGGCCACTGCGGTCCGGATACAGCTCAGCCACCAGCGGCGCAAGCTGGGCAAAGTCCGCGCGGATAGCCGTCATCCACTGCGGGTTGCGCAGCGCGGCGGCCGGGTGAAACATGGGCACAAAGCCCATCTCCCCCACCCACTTGATCTGGCCGTGGATGCGGGTGATGGATTGGCCGGGAAAATAGCGCGCCATAGAGATGCGTCCCAGCGTGATCACCAGCTTTGGTTGAATCAACTCGATCTGGCGGTCCAGATAGGGCCGGCAGGCCTCGATCTCGTCGGGCAGCGGGTCGCGGTTGTCGGGCGGCCGGCACTTCACCACGTTGGCGATGAACACGTCGCGGCGGCCGAGGCCGATGCTGGCCAGCAGCGTCTCCAGCAGATCGCCCGACCGGCCGACAAAGGGCCGGCCCTGGCGGTCCTCGTGAAAGCCTGGCCCCTCGCCGATCAGCAGGAATGGCGCGCGCTCCGGCCCTTCGCCTGGCACGGCCTGTAGGCGCGTCTGGGCCAGACGGCAGCGCTGGCAGGTGCGTATTTGCTCGGCAAGCTGGCTGAGATCTGACACGACGAACTCCTACAATGGAGATTCCCGGCTGGGTTGTGGCACAACGGGGGAAGCGAGAGAAGCCGCTGCCAGGCCATTGGGCCGTCATGCTGAGGGCCGCCGAAGCATCCCCTGCCTGTCAGTCGGGGATCCTTCGCCGAGCCTCAGGATGACAGATCACAATCTACAGTCTAACAAAGCACTTAGCAGCACACCCCATCACGCGGCGTCGCATTGTACCGCAGGCGCGCTCAACTGTCTAAAGTTTTCCAGCGCGTTGCTGCCGTCGATCAAGGAGCAACAGCGCCAGCAGGAAGCCCAGCGCAGCCAGGCTGAGCAGCCCGCCGTTGCGCAGCGAGCTGGGCTGGAAGCGAAACTCGACGTGATGCTGGCCAGCCGGCAGCAGCACGCCTCGCAGCACATGGTTGGCGCGCAGCAGCTCAGCCGGCTGGCCATCCAGCGTGACACGCCAGCCAGGGTGCCAGAGATCGCCCAGAATCAGCAGCCCCGGCTGCGCGGCCGTGGCAGCGACGACCACCTTGGCCGGTTGGTACTCGACCAGCGTCGCCCGGCTGGCCGGTCGGGGCGCCGCCGCCGGCAGGCTCAGCGGCTCGGCTACCAGCGCCGTGTTGCGCAGATCGAAGGCCGGGCTCAGCAGGCGCTCCACCGCCTGCGGGTCGCCAGCGACGGTTTCAGCCGCGTAGACCACGTAGGCGCGCGGCATGGGCGCGCTGCGCTGCTGATAGGCGATGCCGTCGTCGAAGATTTTTGTCCAGACCTGGCCGTAGACCGCCTGGGCCGGCTGGCCGTCCGCAGCCAGGCACAGGGCGACCCCGGTCGCTGCCCCGTCGGCCGCACTGACCTCCCAGACGTAGGTCTGGCCGGGCGCGGTCTGTTCAGGGGCGAAGTACCAGGTGACTTCCTGCTGGTCGGCCAGGTCGGCCGCGGCCTGCTGCGCCTCGAACACCAGACGCTCCCGGCCTGCACCTTGCCAGAGACGCACGTGCAGCGCCGCATCGCCCTCGGCCTCGCCCAGCCGGCGAAACTTGAGATCAAAACGGTTGATGGCGCCAACCTGCGGGACGAATCGGCCGCTGACGGGTCGGCTGGGCGTGATCTCGTCGCTGCTTCCCGTACACGCCAGCGGCCCGACCTCCATGCGCACGTCCACGTCCTCCAACGGCCGGGGCGAGGCGACCAGGCCGACCTGGAGCAGATCCAGCAGGCGCAGCGCCGGCTGCTGGAAAGACAGGATGTTCCAATGCTGGCCTTGCGGATCGCCGGCGATGAACAGCTCGCGCAGCCGGGCTGGCACCATCGAGGAATAGCCGCCCGGTTCGGCGACGCCGAAGACCGAGAGGATGTTGGGGCCGAAGGCCAGGTCCCAGCCCAGCATCAAGGGCGCCGTCCGCTGCCCGCCGGCGTTGGCCTGCACGAATTCAGTCGCGGCGTGGGGTGGCAGCAGCTCGTCGATCGGGCCGGCCGGATTGAAGTCATGGCCCCAGCCGTAGAGATCCAGGAAGACCAGGCCGATCAGCGCCCACTCGCTCCAGCGGCGGCTCCTGGCGTTGAGCGCTCGCACGGCCAGCAAAGCGGCCGCCGCCGCCAGCAGCGCGCCGGCCCGCAGCACGGGCGCGCGCAGGTCCTCCCAGTGCTCCTGCGCGCCGCCCCAGTTGGCGCCGATGGCCAGCGCCGCCAGCGCGCCCAGCAGCAGGGCAGCCAGCAGCGGGGGCCAGGGCGAGGTGGGCCGTTCGTCCAGGGTCATAGCCGCCAGCGGGGCCGTCAACAAGGAGAGCAGAAAGGCCGAGCGGGCCAGGGCCAGGTATTTGAAGCCTGGGATAGCCTGCAACAACTCGACCCCTGGCCCGCCGACCACAAAGTAAGCCACGGCCCCGGTCAGCAGCGCGAGTCCGATGGCCAGAAAGCGGCGCCTGCGCACGGTCACAGGCGCCAGGATGGCCAGCAACAGCACCACCAGGCCGGCGTAGAGGGTGCGCTCGCTGTAGTTGAGCTGGCCCCAGTAGTCGCCGACCGTCGTCGGGTTGCCGAAGAAGTCGGGGATGACCAGGCTGATCAACTGAACCGGGTCCATGGCTGTGGCGATGAGGCGCGCGTTGGCCCGGTGGCTCAGGGCCAGGTACTCAATCGAGGGCAACAATTGGATTGCGGCCAGCAGCGCGCCCACGGCCACGATGGCGGCGGCCGCGGCCACGGGCGTCCCGCTCAGCCGCCGTCCGGCGCGGCGCTGCTCCAGGGTGCGCAGGCCGGCGTAGGCCAGCAGGAAGAGGCTGAAGGCCAGCCAGACCTGGTATTGGCCGCTGAGCAGGGCCAGGCCCTGGAAAGCCATGGCCAGCGCCAGGTAGCGCCAGCGGCGGCGGGCCAGCAGCAACTCGAAGGCCCACAGGACGCCGGGCAGCCAGGTCAGCGTGCCCAGCCACTGGCGCGCGCCGAACCAGGTCAGCATCTGTCCGCCGGCGGCGTAGGCCAGCGCGGCCAGCAGCGCGGCCCGCCGGCCGTAGCCCAGCGTGCGAATCCAGCCATAGACCAGGAAGCCGGCCAGCAGCGCGTGCAGCCAGGGGCCGACCGCCAGCGCCCGCGCCGCGCCCACGGCCAGTCCCAGCGCCAGGTAGAACGGATAGAAGGTCTGGAAGTTGGGGTCGGCCAGAGCCGGGTGGCCCAGGAAGATGTTGGGATTCCACAGCGGCCACTGGCCGGTCGTTTTGACGGTATCGACCGAGAAGGCCAGGTAGGGGTAGAACTCGAACAGCGGGTCGGTGACCAGCGGGTTGTGCAGCGCCTGGAAGTCGCCGCTGCGCCAGGGGTACAGGTTGTTGGCCAGGTCGACTGGCAGGAAGGTTTGGCCGGGCAGGATGCCGCGCAGGTGCAGCAGCGAGAGCGCCGCTACGATGATGGCCAGCGCCAGCAGATCATGGCGCGCTCGTTTGATTCGTGCCAATGAGATCATCGTGTCTTGTGAGCCGGATCAACTGGCGGCGCGCGCCGAGTGGCGGGCTGATGGCGCCTGCGACTCCTGAACCAGGATATCGGCAGGGATACCCAGGCCCTTGTGAAGGGCACGGATCATGGACAGGCTCAGCGGACGTTTGCGGTTGAGAACCTCTGACACCTTGCTAGGGCTGCCAATATACGCGGACAAGTCCCTGCGGGTCAGTCCTTCTTGCTCCATGCGAAACAAAATCGCCTCGACGGGATCGGGCGGGTCTATCGGAAAATGCTCTTGTTCGTGTTGTTCGACCAGCAGCGCGAATAGCTCCAGTTCCTGTTCCTGCAATGATCCTGGCTCGGCATCCATCAGCGCCGCCACATGGGCCAGAGCAGCCTCGTACTCTGCTTCGGTTTTTAGGATCTTAGGCTCCATCAGATCGTCTCCGCGTCGATTCTGTCGTACTCTGCATGGGTTCCGATGAAACGGATGTAGACAATGCCTGTGTTGTAATGGATCTTGACCACCAACCGGTACTGATTGCCTTTGATGTTGAACACAACCCGGTTGCCAGCCAGGAAGTCTGCACTGCCAAAGCGCGCCAGGATGTCCTGCGGCGTCCGCCACTGCGCGTCGGCAGCTTCTGCATACCACGCTTTGAGCGACTGTTCAGCATCACGGTGCTTCGACCAGAACTGCTGCAGTGTCTTGATGGCAACGATTCTCATGGGAGTGTATTCCCGAATTGGGAAAAAGTCAAGCTGCGGGCAAAACGCCGATGGTTCAAACCTCTGCCCAACTGCGCCGGCTGACGTAGGTGACGTCGTCGACCAGGTCGTAGCCGGCTTGACGGAATAGCCCCAGCGAGGCTTCGTTCCAGTCCTCGATCAGCGCGGCCCAGATGTCGATGCCCAGGCTGCGGAAGTGCTGCTCGCACAGGCGGATCAGCCGCGTCCCCAGGCCCTGGCGGCGGTAGTCCGGGTCCACGGCCAGGCGGTTGATCCAGCCCTTGCGGCTGTCGTGCGTGGCCAACACGACGGCCACCAGCCGCTCCCCGTCGCGCAGGCCGATGGGCGTCTGCACGCCGCTGGCCATCTGGGCGGTAAAGGCGGCGAGGCTGTCGCGTCCATCCGGCCGGATGTGCAGCCCGGCCCGCTGCCACAGGCCGATGATCTCGGCGTGGTGGCTGGCGTCCAGGTGGACGGTTTGCAGGTGGTTGGGGTTCGTCATGGGGGAATCCTGCTCGGCAGCCTTGTTTCAGATCGACCAGGCCGGAATGGACACTGTAGTTGCCGTGAGCGGCAGTGACTGTTGCGCCAGGCAGATCACGCCGCCAGGACCGATGGGCAAACCGAGCCGCTCCAGCGCCTGGAAGTGGCGCACATCGTCCTTGCCCGGTGCGGCTGTCTTTTTGATCTCCAGCGGGTAGGCCACACCATCCTGCACCAGCAGCAGATCGATCTCGCGCTGATCCTTGTCGCGATAGTAGAAGAACGGCGCGCGCCGGCCGTTGTGCCAATAGCTCTTCAGCAGCTCGGTGACGATCCAGGTCTCTAGCATGGGGCCAGACATCGCGCCGGCCTCCAGAGTCTCAGGGCTGGCCCATTCGGTCAGGTAAGCCGCCAGGCCGGTGTCCATCAGGTAGAGCTTGGGCACCTTGACCAGGCGCTTGCTGACGTTGTTGTAGTACGGTTCGAGCAGATAGACGATGGCGGCGGTTTGCAGGATCGAGAGCCAGTGCTTGGCTGTGTTGGGCGCCACATCGGCATCGCGCGCCAGGTCGGCGAGGTTCAACAGTTGCGCGCTGCGTGCGGCGGCGGCGCGCAGAAAGCGCACGAACGCCATCTCATCGCCCACGCGCGCCAGATCGCGCACATCGCGCTGCAAGTAGGTCTGCAAAAAGGAGCTGTAGAACAGGTCTCGGTCCAGGGTGTCGTTGAGCGCGATAGCCGGGAACGAGCCGCGCCAGATCAGGCGGTAAAGCTCCTTCAGCGTCAGTTGGCTGGCCTCCCTTGCCCGGCGCTGGATGTCCTCCGGCGTTGGCAGAAACGGACGAACCGCGCGCCCATCGCCAGCCAACTCGCCCCTGCTCAGCCCCAGCAGATTGATAACGGCCACGCGGCCGGCCAGCGACTCGGACACGCCCTGCATCAGGTGGAACTGCTGTGAGCCGGTGAGCCAGAAGAGGCCGGGCTGGCGGGCCTGATCGGCGGCCATCTTGATGTACGGCAACAGCTCGACCGCGTATTGCACCTCGTCGATCAGCACCGGCGGGGGAAAGCGCTGCAAGAAGAGCGCCGGCTCCGTCTTGGCCAGGTTGAGCACCAACGGGTCGTCCAGCGTCACGTAGGCGCGGCCTTCCTCGCTCAGCCGTCTGAGCAGCGTGGTCTTGCCCACCTGCCGGGCGCCGGTGAGCAATAGGACCGGGAACTGCTGCGAGGCGCTGAGCACGGAAGCTTCGAGGGTGCGAGGCACGTACATGCGATTGCTCCTGACGATCATCGGCCAATGTGCAGAGTGATTGCATTATAGCCGATAGATTATCAGCCGTCAAGGTCCTACTCATGTCCGACTGGTGAGAAGCCCTGGTTGCAGCCTGTTGGTCTCTTGCTCAGCGGTTGCGATCGTGCTAAAATACATACGTAAACTCGATCAAGAGCAGTCTGAGAAGGAGTGTAGGAGGCTACCATGAAGTGGATGCAGGTGCGCACGGCTTACCCTGACCAGTGGTTGGTCATCGAGGCGCTGGAAGCTCACACCGAGCAACGACAGCGTATCCTGGACCGCATTGCGGTCGTCGAAACGTGTCCTGATGGGCGATCAGCTATGCACTGCTACCGCGAGCTGCATCGCCACTATCCGCAGCGCGAGTTCTACTTTGTTCACACCAGCCGGGATGAGCTCGACATCGTGGAAAGTCCTTCTATCAGCGTATGGAGGCAGCATGCGACTCCTGTTGGAGCATGATCTTCCAAAACGACATTCTGGGGATGAATTTCCTCCTCGGCGCCCAGGCTGTGATCGATCTGCGGGAGCTGACGATCGAGTTTGATGTCAGGTAGTACGTTACTCTGGCCTTTGGTACTCTGAATCTCTGGAACGCTGGGTACGCGGCGCGTGCGAGATGAGGTGCGCCACCGTTGCAGCCTGCGCCAACCGCCCTCTGCCCCGCCCCGAAGGGGCGGCCGAGCAAAATCGCGCGTAGGACTGACAGTGCTGATCACGCGACCAGCAATCCCGTCGCGTGACCAGGACTGTCAGTCCTCCTCCCCCATGAACTACAACTTCCTCTGCGACTGGAACACCCTCTATTACGCCTGGCGCAAGGCGGCCAAGGGCAAGCGCGGCCGGCCGGCGGCCGCGCGCTTCGAATATCGCCTGGAGGACAACCTGGTGGCCTTGCAGACGGAGCTGCTGGAAAAGAGCTACCGCCCTGGCCCCTACGCCAGCTTCACCATCCACGAGCCCAAGCATCGCCTGATCTCCGCCGCGCCCTTTCGCGACCGCGTGGTGCATCACGCGCTGTGCTACGTGATCGAGCCGGCCTTCGAGCAAAGCTTCATCGCCGACAGCTACGCCAACCGGATCGGCAAGGGCACGCACCGCGCCCTGGACCGCTGCCAGCACTTTGCGCGCCGCTACAAGTACGTGCTACAATGCGACGTGAAACAGTTCTTTCCCAGCATCGACCACGCGATCCTGCAGGACACGTTGTGGCGCAAGGTGCGCGACCCCGATCTACGCTGGCTGATCCAACTCATCCTGGCCAGCGGCGCCGGCGTGCTCAGCGAGCAGTACGACATGGTCTACTTTCCCGGCGATGACCTGTTTGCCGCTAGCCGGCCGCGCGGGTTGCCCATCGGCAACCTGACCTCGCAGTTCTGGGCCAACTGCTACCTCAACCCCTTCGACCACTTCGTGCAGTGCGAGCTGGGCTCCCCGGCCTACCTGCGCTACGTGGACGACACGTTGCTCTTCGACGACGACCCCCGCCGTCTCTGGCGCCGCCGCGCCGCCGTCGTCGAGCGCCTGGCCCGCTACCGCCTGACCATTCACGAAGAGCAGGCTCAGGTGCGGCCGGTGAGCGAGGGCATCCCCTTCCTGGGCTTCCTGGTTTTCCCCGACCGCCGGCGGCTCAAACGGCGTAAGGGCGTGGCCTTCCAGCGACGCTTCCGCCTGCTGGCTGAGCGCTACGGCGATGGTGAGATTACCTTGGACGAGATGACGGCCTCGGTCAAGGGCTGGCTTAACCACATCCGCTATGCCAACACCACGGGCCTGCGCAACGCCGTCTTGCGCAGCGTGGTCCTACCCACACCCCGCCAACGACGGCCGGAAGGACAGCAACGATGACTGCCAAAAAGAAGACCGCACTGGATCCCACCCCGCTCTTCACCAAAACCTTCGACTACACCGTCTGGCTGATGCAGGCCAGCAACCACTTTCCGCGCAGCCAGCGCTTCTTCGTCACCCAGCGTTTTGTGGACGCGGCGCTGAACTTCCAGGAGTTGGTGCTGGAAGCCAACGTCAAGCGCATGCCCGAGCGGCTGGAAAAGCTGCTGCTGGCCGACGTCCAGTTGGACAAGGTGCGCATCTACCTGCGCCTGGCGCTGCGGCTGGAGTGGCTCACGCCAGGCCAGTACCAGCACGGCGCAGCCATGGTGGCCGAAATGGGCCGGCTGTTGGGCGGTTGGCAGAGGGCCTTGCGCAAGGACAAGAATCAAGCGCCAAGTGACAGCGGTCAAGAAGATCCTGGGCAAGAGACCCCTGATGGGGCGGCGCCCCAGACGAACCCTTGACCCCTGACACATGGCACGTGACACTGTCGCAAGGCACGTGACACCGCCATGGGGGCCGGACCGAACGGCGTGTGGTGCGTGGCGGTTCCTTCAACAACAATGCGAGGAACGTGCGCTGCGCCGTCCGCAACAGGAACAACCTCCCTGGCGGCAATCGTAACAGGAACAACGGGTTTCGTGTTGTGGTTGCGTCTCACGTCATTCTCCCTGCGGTGCAGGCCAGAAATGCCGGACGGCGACGAGCTTTCCGGCCGAGGCGATGAATGATGGCGCGGTCCGTGTCCTGGCCGCGCTTGCCCTCACCCCAACCCTCTCCCAGAGGGAGAGGGAACTTCTGAGGCCCCCTCTCCCTCTGGGAGAGGGTTGGGGTGAGGGTGGGCCGGGCGAATAGCAACGGCCCGTCCCCTGCCGGCTTGACCCCCGGTTGGGGCGGGCCACCCTTCCCTCCACGCGAGGCTTGCATGGACCCATCCTGGATCAACACCCTTCCCGAGCCGTTGCGCACCATCCTCCTCGGCGCGGCCGGCGACTTCGCCGGCGGGTTGGCAGCCAACGTCGTGAGCCGCCTGCTGGGGGCTGCCGGCTACCAGGTCCAAAAGCGCTTACGCTCCGGGCCACAGCAGACCGCGCTCAACGAGGCCATGGCCGAGGCATTGCTGCTCACCGTGCGCCAGCAGACGGATGATCCGGCGCTCCAGGCCCACTACCTGGCCCTGTTCGGCGAGTGGTCGGGCCGCGACGCGGTCGCTGGTGAGCTGTCGCAGGTCATCGACCCGCGGCCGAACGTCGAGATAGATCTCGACACCCTGGCTGCCGAGTTCGAGGCCGCCGGCTACGACCCTGACCTGTTGGGCGATGTGGTCTTTCAGGACGTGGTCGCGCAGTTGGTCGCCAGTTTCTACGACGCCGCCGCCCGCCAGCCGGCGCTGCAGGGGCAGATCGAGATCGGGCTACTGCGCGGGATTGTAGAGCACGCCCAGGAGCAGGTGCGGTTGTTGCGGCGCGTGGCAGAGGCGCTGGAGCGGCCGCAGAAAACGGCGGACCCGCCCGCTAGTACCGCCCCGACCACCGTCACGAAAGTCGGAGGCAAGAAGCCGACCGTGCTGTCGGGTACGTTCGAACGTAACGTGGAGATCAACTACGGCGATGTCTACAAGACGGTGGTGGAAGCGCGCGGTGAATTGAGCCCGGAACAGGCTACGGCTATCCTCAACAGCTACCTGGGCTGGGTGCGTCGCAGCTACGACAAAGTTCAGACATTTGGCCTGGAAAACCCGCGCACTGCCAAACAACCTAAGATTGAGCTCCTGACCGATGTATTCATCCCTTTGACCGTGCGCCGCTTTCGTCCGCCAAGCCGCAGCGAGCTGGCAGAAGCGCTGCGCGGCAAGGTGGGCGTGGAACGCATTCTGGCCAACTATCAGTTGACCCGTGCGGAGGAGCGTGCCGGTGAGATAGTTGCGCTTGAGGACCTGCTGACCGTCTCCGACCGCCTGGCGATCATCGGCGGCGCAGGCAGCGGCAAGAGCACGATTCTGCATCACCTGGCCGTGACTCTAGCGCGCGCTATCCAGCAAGATGTACCGTTGCCCTATCGGCTGGCGGCTGGCAAGCCGCTGATCCCGCTGTTGGTGCCGTTGCGCTATTACCGCGACTACCTGGAAAAATGTCACAGCGCGCCAGGTCGCGCGCTCGACGCGCCCACCACCGGTACCCTGGCCGGCTTCATAGCCTGGCAACTGCAGCGCGGCAGCAAGCAGGGTTCCGAGGAGTTCTTCCATCGACTGCTGGGCGCGGGCGGTTGCCTCTTGATGATCGACGGCTTGGATGAGGTCGTCAGCCGGGAACAGCGCGGCCAGGTGCGGGAGCAAGTCGAAACCCTGGTGCGCGCCGACTATCCAGGCAATCACGTTATCGTCACGGCGCGCGAAGCGGGTTTTCAGGAGGAGGCAGTTTTTGGCGACGACTTCACGCGCCTGGATGTCCAAGACCTGACCCATGCCCAGATCGAACAACTGGTGGGCAACTGGTGCAGCCGTCTCTACGCTGACGATGTGACCGGCAACCAGGGCAAACTGGTTCAGGCCATCGACGAGGTTAACGAGCGACGGCGCGAGAAGGACCTGGCGCCGCTGATCAACACCCCGCTGATGGTGACTATGGTCGTCAGCGTGCAGGTGGGCGACACTGAGCTGCCGCGCGAGCGCGCCGCACTCTACGAAGCATGCGTCAAGGCTATCTTGCAGGCGCAATATACGCCCGAGGAAGGACGCCGTCAGGTCACCGATTGGGGCGGCCCGTGGGAGGCGCAGCGCGACTGGCTTTGCCATCTGGCGGTGCGCATGCACGAGGGCGGCCGAGCCGGCGCTGCCCTGCGCGAGGAACAGGTCAAGGAGGTACTGCAGAATATCAACCTGGCGGAGGACAAGGTGCGCGCCTTCCTGATAGCCAGTCGCCATCGCGGCGGGCTGTTCGAGGAACGGGCCGAGTTCTTCCAGTTCAGCCACCTGACCTTCCAGGAATTTCTGGCTGCGCGCCTGCTGGCGAAATATCGTGAAGACGGACGCCCTATCTTACAACCCCACGTGACCGAGAGTTGGTGGCGCGAAGTAGCGTTGTTGACCTACGGTTACCTCAGCATGGAATCGGGCGATTTGTTCGTGAGTAACTCGCCTGCTGTGGAGCATCTGCGCTGGCTATCTACTCTGCGCGGCAGCGATGAGACCAGGTTAGCCGGTGCGGAGCTGGCAGGCGCATCGGTCTTGGAGATCGAGAAGCCAGATCCAGAACAGCGTTTACAGCAAGCCAAGGTGTTGGTAGCCCTCCTTGAGGACAAGACACTAGCGGTGGCTGGTTCCTTGCGCGCCGAGGCAGGCCGGACGCTGGCCCGCTTGGGCGACCCACGGCCAGGCGTGGGCCTGCGAGCGGATGGCGTGCCAGATATTGCGTGGTGTCCTGTGCCGGCCGGTGACTTCATCATGGGAAGCATGGACGACCGAGAGACGTTTTACGGCAAAGAAACCCCACAGCATTGTCCCACACTGCCAGCTTTCGAGATCAGCCAGTACCCCATCACCAACAAGCAGTTCGAGGCGTTTGTGCAGGATGGCGGCTACACGACCAAGCAGTGGCGCACCTGCTGGACCAAGGCAGGGCTGCAGTGGAAAGGCAATCGATCTGAACCTGACAGGTACGGCGGCGTCTACGATCTGCCCAACCATCCGGCGGTGATGGTGATGTGGTACGAGGCGGTGGCCTTCTGCCACTGGCTGGGCCAGAAGCTGGGACAGCCGGTCAGCCTGCCCAGCGAGGCGCAGTGGGAGCGGGCCGCGCGGCACACGGACGGCCGGCGCTATCCGTGGGGCGAGCAGATCACGCCCGACCACGCCAACTATGACCAGACCGGGATCGGCACGACTACGGCGGTGGGCATCTTCCCCAAGGGCGCCAGCCAGTGCGGCGCGCTGGACATGAGCGGCAACGTGTGGGAATGGTGCCGGACCAAATGGCGTGATAACTACAGCACCGCATCAGATGACACCCTTGAAGGTGACATAACGCGTGTGGTGCGTGGCGGTTCCTTCGACCTCGATGCGGGGCGCGTGCGCTGCGCCGTCCGCAACTGGTACTCCCTCCCTGGCGGCGGTCGTCGCAGGTTCGGCGGGTTTCGTGTTGTGGTTGCGTCTCCCTGAGTTCATGACGCTGCACTCTGGTTACTCTGGCCTCTGCTACTCTGAATCTCTGGAACGCTGGGTACGCGGTGAGCTGATCATGAGGTACGCCACCGTTGCAGCCTGCGCCACGCGCCCTCCGATCCGCCCCGAAGGGGCGGCCGCGGATTTTTCAGGACTGAATGAAAATGTTAAGAAAATGATCCGGCAATTGAGCTGCGGCGTCGCCGCCGATTGAAATCGGCGTCTGACACACACGAAGCATGCTAAAGCAAGCTCAGTCGCGCGCACAACAGCTTGCTTCAGCATGCTTTTGCGCAGCATGTCAGCCTGCGGTTTATGGAGGTTAAGAAAATGTTCCGGTAATTGCGCTGGAGCGTCGCCGCCGAATGAATTCGGCGTCTGACACAGCAAAGCATGCTAAAGCAAGCTCAGTCGCGCACACCAGCTTGCTTTAGCATGCTTCGGGTGTGTCAGCCTGCGGTTTCAACCGCAGGCGGCGCTGCGGCGAGATTACCGGAATAAATTCTTAAGGTTCATCAACCGCAGGCGGCGCTGCGGCGAGATTACCGGGATAATTCCTTAACCTTCATCAACCGCAGGCGGCGCTGCGGCGAGATTACCGGGATAATTCCTTAACCTTCATACAGTCCTGATCATTCAACA
>Ga0209573_1001677_pt1 | contig 32391 bp, 32 predicted proteins | sample TNRBio252014_DNA_FD_185870 | JGI IMG/M metagenome (GOLD analysis project Ga0209573, IMG submission 185870) | Wastewater treatment Type I Accumulibacter community from EBPR Bioreactor in Madison, WI, USA - TNR Reactor_6/25/2014_ DNA (SPAdes)... | ecosystem: Engineered > Bioreactor > EBPR >...
ATCAGGAGGGCCGCCCGGAATGCTGGTCTTGTCGTCGTCATGAGTGCGGGCGCGCCTTTCAGATCTGTGCGGTCCAGTCGAAATCCTTGAGGTAGAGGCCGATCGGGTTGAGCCGGATCACCGCCTCGTCCTGCGGCGGGATCAGCACCACGGTCGCAACGCCACGAAAGCGGCGTGTCGCGATCTCCTTGCCCTTCCGGTCGCGCTCGAACTCCGTCCAGTCGATCTGGAAGGACTGGGTCGAGAGCGGCACGACATTGTTGACCTCGACCGAGACGGTCGCGGTCTTCGCCTTCTCGAAGGGCGAGGCGGAGCGGAACCAGCCATTGACCTTCTCGGTCGAGGGATCGGTCGTCCGAAGCATGGCGTAGACGCGATCGATATATTGCTTCTGGACGACAGCGTCGGGCGTCACCGAGCGGAAATTGGTGACGAAGCCGGCCAGCACCGCGCGCACGACGCGCGGATCGGCATATTCGATCTGGGCCGGGAAGCCGGCGTTGACCGCCGAGCCGAGCTTGTCGACCTCGACGATATAGGGAACCAGTTTCACCTGAGTGCTCTGATAGAGCGCGTAGCTAGTGCTCACCAGCGCCAGCGCAAGGCTGGTGACGCCGACGATGCGCCAGGCGTTGGCCGCCTTCACATAGGAGCCATAGCGTTCGGTCCATTCCTGTCGCGCGGCGATGTAGGGATTGTCGGGGGTATCGGACCGGCTGGCCAAGACGCGCCTCCTCTATCGATCGTCTGGCTTGGGCGGCGGTGTCGATCCGCCGCTGCCACTGCTGCCGCCACGCGCGGACGCATTGTCGAGCTTGGCGTTGGCGAGGCCGAGCAGCGAGCCGGCATAGGCGCCGGGCGAGCCGATCGCCTTGTCGCGCGCGGCCGAGGCGACAGCGCCTCCCGCGGACGCCGCACCGCGAAGGCCGGCGACGGCGGCACTTCCGAAGGATGCGCCCCCGGCACGTGCCGCCGAATAGGCAGAAGCCCCTGCCCTCGCCCCGCCCCAGGCGAGCGCCGTGCCACCGGCGGCGAAGCTCGCGGCTTGTGAGCCGTGGCGGATCGCCTCCATGCCTCCGGTGACGGAGGCACCCTGGACCACACCCTGGATGATGTTGGGCACGTACATCGAGATCACGAAGACCACGACGGCGAGGCCGGCGATGGCGAGCGCTGTCTGGTACTGGTCGCCGACGGCGGTGTCGTTGGCGAGGCCGATCAGCACGTCGGAGCCGATCTTGGCGATCATCACCAGCGACATCAGCTTCATGCCGACCGAGAAGGCATAGACGAGATAGCGGACGGCAAAGTCCTTGGTGAACGACGAGCCGCCGAGGCCGAGCATGATCATGCCGGCCATCAGGCCGACATACATCTCGATCAGCACCGAGACGAAGATCGCGGCGACGAGCGAGAAGGCGATCACACTGACGATCATGGCGAGCGCGGCCGCGAGTGCCAGCGCGTTGTCCTGGAAGAGGCCGAACGAGATCTTCTCCGACATCTTTGAGGCGACGGTCAGTCCGGCATTGAAGACATTGGCCGGCGAAGCCGAGCCGCCGCCGGCGCCGATCTGGAACAGGCTGTCGACGACCGCTTTCGCCACCGTAGGCCCTTGGTCGAGGATGAAGGCGAAGAGGCCGATGAACAGAATGCGCCGCACCAGCTCGGCGAACCAGGCGTCGAGCGAGGCGGCGTTGATGGCGAGCCAGACCGCCGCGATGCCGACCTCGATGCCGGCAAGGATCCAGAACAACGAACGCGCTGCGTTCATGATCGTGGTCTCCCAGCCCTTCGCGGCGGTGACCACCTGGTTCTCGAGCGTGTTCAGCACGCTGCCGTCCTGCGCCAGCGCAGGTTCGGCCGCGACGACGAGGACAAGCACGACGATGGCGACGCCGACGCGGGGAGTCGGCCGGAAGGAAAGACGATCCCTCACCATCTCGGCCTCATCTCCTGGCCGTTCTTTGTGTCGTAGTCCTTCGGCGCGGAGAAGAACTCGCGTGTCCGCTTACGGCGCTCCTCCTCTGAATGCTGGCCGGCGCCGTCCGCTGGCGCATCGCTCCAGCCGGCCGGGCGCGTGACGATCCAGATCGCGACCCCCGCGCAAAAGCTGAGCGAGGCGGCGATGATGATGGCGACGATCTTGGAACGGCTCACCATCGCGGCTTCATCTCCTGGCCGCCGCTGGTCGAGGGCGTCGTCGACTTGAAGAACTCCTCGCGCCGCGCCTGGGCGAGGTCCTTTTCGGATTGCTGGGACTGATACCAGGTCGCCATCATCGTCATCTGCTGGGAGACGAGGCCGCGCAGCTTCTGCATCTGCGCGACCTGCTGGTTGGCGATCTGATGGCCGACCTGCAACGCTTTCATCTGGCCGTCGGCGCTTTCGGAAAGGGAGCGCAGCGAGGCCATCGTCGATTCTTCGCTGGAGAACTGATCGGCAGTAAGGTTCGCAGCCATCAGCGTCCCCGCGATCGTGTCGCGGTTGGTCGTCGACCAGCTCTGATAGGTCTGCGAGAAGCTCGCGCCCGTCGGCAGGTTGGTCTTGAAGTCCGCGAAGCTCTTGAAGCGCTGCTTCAGCACATCGTCGATATTGCCCATGGAGAAGGCGATGCCCTGCCCCTGCGCGACGACGCTCTGCAGCTTGTTCAGGTCGTTCGCGACCTGCCCCCATATCTGCGTCGGCAACTGCGCGGTGTTCTGCAGCAGGTTCTTGTAGATGTTCAGCTGGTTCTGGATCTGCTCGGCGAGTTGGGTGATCTGCTTGATCTGGTTGTTGACCTGCTCGGCCGACTTTCCGACTAGGGAGATCAGCTCGCCATTGTTGAGCATCTGCGTCCACTCGGTGGCTCCGCCCGTGAGGCCGCCGCCGGCGAGCGCGGCCCGGGTGATGAACGGAAGCGTGAGGGCCGCCGCGGCCGTGCCGCGCAGGAACTCAAGCCTGGTTATCTGCGAGAAGCGCTTCGGCATGGCCGATCCCCCTTTCCTCCATCCAGCGCGCTGGCCATTCCCGGCCGTGCGCCGCCTTCAGTTCCGTGATGCGTTTGAGATGATCGCGGCCCGATGCGCCGGCGAAGGCGAGCGCAACGGGCCCGAGCGCCATGTCGAACAGGCGCCGGCCGATCGGAGAGACGACGTAATATTCGCGCTTGGGCAGCGCGGTCGCGACGATCTCGATCTGCCGCTCGTTGAAGCCGAGCTTCTCGTAGAACTCGCGCGTGCCGGGTTCTCGCGCCGATCCGTTCGGCAGGCAGATCTTGGTCGGGCAGGATTCCTTCAGCACGTCGATGATGCCCGAGCGTTCCGCATCTGAGATCGACTGGGTGGCGAGCACCACGGCGCAGTTGGCCTTGCGCAAGACCTTCAGCCATTCGCGGATCTTGTCGCGAAAGGTCGGGTGGCCGAGCATCAGCCAGGCTTCGTCGAGCAGGATCAGGCTCGGTGCCCCCGTGAGACGCTTCTCGATCCGGCGGAACAGATAGGTGAGCACCGGCACGAGGCTGCGCTCGCCCATGTTCATCAGCTCCTCGATCTCGAAGGTCTGGAACAGGCCGAGCGTGAGTCCGTCGGTCTCGGCATCGAGGAGATGGCCCATCGGACCGTCGACCGTGTAGTGATGCAGAGCATCCTTGATCTCGCGGATCTGCACGCCCGACACGAAGTCCGATAGCGATCGCCCCGGCGCTTCCGCCATCAACGCGACCTGGCGCGAGATGGCGTTGCGATGTTCCGGCGTGACCGCGACGCCCTGCAGCGCGACGAGCGTTTCGATCCATTCGGAGGCGAAGGCTCGGTCGCCGTCACTGGCGAGCTCGCCTAGCGGGCAGAAGGTGAGCTGGGGTCCCTCCCCTGCTCCGTCGCTCCCGATCTCGTAATGATCGCCGCCGGCCGCCAGCGTCAGCGGCATCAGCGAGCGGCCCTTGTCGAAGGCGAAGATTTGCGCGCCGTCATAACGGCGGAACTGCGCCGCGATGAGCGCGAGCAGCGTCGACTTTCCGGAGCCCGTCGGGCCGAAGATCAGGCTGTGACCGACATCGTCGACATGAAGGTTCAACCGGAAGGGGGTTGAGCCGGAAGCGACCTGCATCAGCGGCGGCGAACCGTCCGGATAGAAGGGGCAAGGTGCTGCCGGCGAGCCCGACCAGACGGAGTTGAGGGGCAACAGATCGGAGAGGTTGCGAGTGTTGATCAGCGGCTCGCGCAGATTGGCGTACCAGTTGCCGGGCAGCGAACCGAGGAAGGCCTCCGTGGCGTTCAGCGTCTCGACGCGGGCGCCGAACCCTTCCGCCTGCACCACGCGGCGGATGCCCTCGCATTTCTCGCGCAGCAGGTCGGCGTCGCTCTCATGCAGCACAATGGCGGGCGTGTAGTAGCCATAGGCGACCAGCTGCGAGGCGGCCTCGGCGATGGCATCCTCGGTTTCTACCACCATCGCCATGGCGTCCTGGTCGAGGGATCGGGATTGCGTCTGGAAGAGCTGGTCGAAGAAGGGCCGCACCTTCTGCTGCCACTTCTTGCGGGTGCGCTCGAGCTTGTCGCGGGCCTCGATCTCGTCGAGGAACATGAAGCGGCTCGACCAGCGATAGGTCAGCGGCATCTGGTCGAGGAGATTGAGGATGCCGGGAAAGCTCTCGGCCGGCAGCCCGTCGATCGCGACGACGCCGACGTAGCGCCCATCGACGGTTGGCGTCAGGCCGTGCTCATATTCGGCGGTGACCAGCCAGTCGAGATACATCGGGATCTCGGGCAATCGGACCGGATGGTTCTCGCCTGTGATGCAGAAGCGAACAAACTGGAAGAGCTCGTCATAGCGCGCCACGCGCTCCCCTCCCCGTTCCGGGACCTCGCGAGTGCGCATGCGCTGGATCGACAGCACGTTCGACAAGTACTGCTCGACTTCGCGGATCGAAGTGCGGAAGTTCGCGAGCGCCGTATCGGCGAACGTCGCCGAGCGGCTGCCCTGATCCGAGTAGACGTACTTCGCCACCCCGGACCTGCGCCGCTCCGGCGGCCGCCAGGTCAGGATCAGCGCGTGCCGGCTCTCGAAATGTCCCCTCTCCCGCTCGAAATGCGCTCGGCGCTCGGCGTCGATCGCTTTCGTCACGGCGTCCGGGAAATGGCAGTCCTTACCGGCCGGATAATCGGTCGTCGGGATGCGCAGGGCCTCGACCTGGATCATCCAGCCGGAGCCGAGCCGGGCGAGGATGGCGTTGATCTGGCGGGCGACGTCGTTGCGCTCGGCGTCGGTCGAGCTCTCGCTGTCCGGGCCGGCAAAATACCAGCCGGCCATCAGCGAGCCGTCCTTCAATAGGACGATGCCGTCGTCGACCAGTCCCGCATAAGGCACGAGGTCGGCGAAGGACGGGCCGGAATGACGGAAGGAGCGCAACGCGACCACGGTTCTCTCCTTCAGAACCGTCGCCAGGGCGAGGAAGTCGGCCGATAGTGCTGGCGATAACCGACATGGCGCAGATAGACGCGGCGCATCATCGGATCTGCCTTGGCCATCATGCGCAGCAGGCCGACGGTCACCGTCCAGATCGCGATGCCGAAGAGCGCCGCGTACCAGGTCAGCACCACGAAGATCAGGATAACGGCGGCGAGTCCCGTCAGCAGGACGAGTTCGCGGTCGGCGCCCATCAGCAGGTTCGGCCGCGACAGCGCCCGATGGATGCGCGAGCGCGCGAGACGCGAGCCGGGCTCAACCATGTGCGCCCTCCCCTGCCCCACTTACCGGTACCACGGGAGCAGATGTCGCCGGAGGAGCGCTCGTAGACGATGTTCCGATCGATGCGCCGGTCGAACCGAACAGGGCGACGATCTGGGTGGCTCCGAGCAGGATGCCGGCGACAAGGACGACATACATCAGCCGTCGCGCGAAATCGTTGAGCTCGCCGCCGAAGATCAGCATGCCGCCGGCGACCGCCACGGCCGCCAGCGCGATGAACCCGGCCACCGGGCCGGTGATCGATTGCTGGATCTGCTGGAGCGGGCTCTCCCATGGCAGGCTACCGCCGCTCGACGCCAGAGCCGGTGATCCGAGATGCAGCATGAGCAGCGCCGCCAGCGCTCCCGCGGCCAGAAGTGTCTTGCGATCATGCGACATGGGCGTCCTCATCGAGCTGGACATAGGATTCGGTGTGGTAGCGGCCGCCTTCGAAGCGCTCGACATGGATGACGTCGCGCACCCGCCGCCCCCGTCCGGTGCGTTCGATCGAGACGATCAGGTCGACGGCCTCGCCGATGACCTCCTGCATCGACTGCTGGCTGACTTCCGATGTGAGCTGCTCGAGGCGGCGAAGCGCCGACATGGCGGTGTTGGAATGGATAGTGGTGACGCCGCCGGGATGGCCGGTGTTCCAGGCCTTGAGGAGAGTCAGCGCCGCGCCGTCGCGAACCTCGCCGACGACGATGCGGTCGGGACGAAGACGCATGGTGCTCTTGAGAAGCCGCGCCATATCGATCGTGTCGCTCGTGTGCAGCGCCACGACGTTTTCCGCCGGGCACTGGATCTCGGCGGTGTCCTCCAGGATCAGGATGCGATCGTCCGGCGCCGTCTCGGCGATCTCGGCGATGACGGCGTTGGCGAAGGTGGTCTTGCCCGAGCCTGTGCCGCCCGAGACGACGATGTTGAGCCGCGACGCGATCGCGTTGCGGACGATGTCGGCTTGGCGACGCGTCATCACCTTGTCCTGCACATAGTCGTCGAGCGGGATCAGCCGCGAGGCGCGCCGTCGAATAGCGAAGACTGGAGCCTTCACCACCGGCGGAAGCAGACCCTCGAAGCGGTGCCCGCCGATCGGTAGTTCGCCCGAGATGATCGGGCGCTCATCGTCGGCCTCTGAATGTAGTGCGTGGGCGACACTGCCGATGACGATCTCGGCCGTCGCCGCCGCCATCTCGCCAGCGGCCGCGACGCCATGGCCGAGCCGCTCGATGAACAGCTTGCCGTCGGGATTGAGCATGATCTCGACGACGCTGTTGTCGTCTAGGGCGACGCAGAGCTGGTCGCCGAGCGCTTCCTGCAGTTTGCGGATCAGTCGGGGATGGGAACGCAGTTGCGTCATGCCGCTGCTTCCCTTACGCCGCGCGCCGCAGCGGAGCGATGGTGGACACGTACGTCGCCGGCCGAACCCGTTCGAAGCTCGCGAGATCCGTCGGGAGCAAGCCGACCACCGCGTCGGTGTTGCCGAGCTTCTTGGGTTCGCCGATACGGCTCATGGGCCAGCCGGCACGGCGCAGAATGCGCTCGATCCGGACGTCTGTTGCCGTGATCAGCTCGGAATAGCCGTTCGCCATCGACCATTCGATGATGGCGGCGAACATGGTCCAGGTCGCATCGTGCAGAGCCTGCCCTGCCCTCCCCGCCTCGAGCGAGGTGTCGACGCAGAAGCGCGAACTCTCGATCATCGCCACATGCGGCTTGATGAGCCCACGCTCGCGCAGTTCAGGAAACAGTACCGACAACAGAGTCGGGCCCGTCGCCGGAAGCAGGCGCGCGCATCCGACCACAGCGTTCCGGTCCGTGATCGCCAGGATGTAGGTCGGCCGGCAGTCGTCGAAGCTGTCGGCTTCGCGCTCGTCCCTGACGTCGACATCCCAGTTCAGGCGATCGCGAAAGACACGCGCTCGAAGTCTATGCATGCCCTCGAGAAGATCAGGAAAGGTCTTGTAGGAATCGGGGGCGATAGCCACTGCCCGCATGTTCGCTTCTCCGACGCGATTGAGGTCGGAGGACAAAAGCGCAGCATCGGCGGGCGGCCGCGACTAGTGAATTTATGAGTGCGATTCTCGGCTCACGGCGATGAGTCGCCCGCGAAACAGGCCGAAACGGCTGCTGACGCGGAAAAAACGACAGGTTTGACCCTAATGAATTCATTAGCCGCTTCCGACGTCGGGCTGCCGAAGCCGGTCATGTCAGTCATTTGAATCCACTACAGGAATCGCCTGTTTGGCTGCCGATTCAGAGCTCGCTTGGGAAGCCCTGTTAAGTATCTGTTAACCAAATAGGATTTGACCAAGTTCGGGAATCGCGTAATCGTCTCGCGACGCTTTTTAAGCGATTATCGGGATTTTTCCGTCGAGAGCGATATGCCCGCAGCGAGTGCTTATAAGTCTGACAGCGAGGAGTCGATCGCCAAGATCACTCGCCACTCGCATCTGCTCGCGGCTCAGCTTCAGTCGCTGCGATCACAGTTGTATCCGCCCGAGGCGAAGAAGTCGCTCAAGACTTTTACCTCGCGCGAAGCGGCAGCGATGGTTGGGATCGCCGAATCGACCTTGAGACAAATGTCGCTGGATGGCGAGAGCGTTGCACCGGAGCTCCACGGCAAGGACAATCGCCGCCGTGCGTATTCCCTCACGCAGATCAACGAGATTCGAGCACATCTTGCGCAAAAGCGCCCGAAGGAAGCGTTGGGCTTTCTTCCGCGCAGGCGTCCAGGCGACAAATTGCAGGTCGTAGCGGTGGCCAACTTCAAGGGCGGTTCGGCAAAGACGACGACCACTGTCCACCTCGCACATTTTCTTGCACTTCAGGGGCTGCGCGTTCTCGCGATCGATCTCGACCCGCAGGCTTCGCTTTCAACGATGTTCGGTTTCCAGCCGGAACTGGACGTGGACGAGAACCAGACCGTTTATGGCGCTATCCGTTACGATGACGACCTGCGCGTTCCGCTCCGCGACGTCATCCGGAAGACCTATTTCGATGGCGTGGACCTCGTTCCGGGAAATCTCGAACTCATGGAGTATGAGCACGAGACGCCGCAGGCTATCGCTCGGGGAGAGGGACGTGGCGAAGGTATGTTCTTCCGCCGGCTGCGTTCTGTGATCAACAGTGTCGAAGCCGATTATGACGTCGTTCTGATCGACGCCCCCCCGCAACTTGGATATCTGACGCTCGGTGCGCTCTATGCAGCCACTGCTTTGCTGGTGACGGTTCATCCAGCCATGCTCGATGTGTCGAGTATGAATCAGTTCCTCAAGATGACCAGCGACATCCTCCACGTCATCCAGGAAAATGGCGGCGAGCTGAAGCACGATTTCATCAGGTACGTGCTGACGCGGCACAACCCGAATGATGTCCCGCAAGTCAACATCGTCGCGCTCCTGCGGTCGCTTTTCGGCGAGGATGTGCTGGCGCCCGTTGTCGTGGAGACGACAGCGATTGCCAATGCCGGCCTCGAGAAGAAGAGCCTCTACGAAATGGCCAGGGGGACCGTCGGACGGGACACTCTCAGCCGGGCGCTGGAATCCGTGGATGCCGTCAACCAGGAGGTTTTAAACCACCTCAACCATGTATGGGGGCGGCCATGACGAACGCCAAGGACCGATCCAACCGGATGAAGAATCTGTTCGCCAATGTCGATCGTGCCGAGCTGGAGAAGCATATCCCCTCCCCGGCCGCCGATAAGTCGAAGCCTCACGCGGCCGGGATGTCCGGGGCGGTCAAATCGATGCAGCAAACCTTCTCGGCGGTCGAGGCGGAGAACGAACGCCTGCGTGCCCAGCTTCAGTCGGCCGAAGTGGCGGTGGAACTGGATCCGGCACATATCATACCCGCCTTTGTGCGCGATCGGATGGATTTCGATACCGATCCGGAGTTTCCGGATTTCGTCGAGGGCATCCGCAGGGAAGGTCAGAAGCTTCCGATCCTCGTGCGGCCGATGCAGGATCGCCCTGGCCACTATCAGGTCGCCTACGGCCATCGCCGGCATCGCGCATGTGAAATCCTTGGAATTCCTGTTCGTGCGGTTGTTTCGCCGCTGACGGACGAGGAGCTCGTCGTCGCGCAAGGGATCGAGAACGCTGAACGCGAGAATCCCTCGTTTATCGAGCAAGCCCTCTACGCCGCCGATCTGAAGAAGCGGGGCTTCGCCCGGGATGTCATAGCGAGAGCGCTTGGTCGGAATGAAGAAAAAGGCCTGGCGTACATTTCGATCCTGACAGCGACCGCGAGCGCCCTGCCCGAGGCGCTGGTTCGCAAGATCGGGCCCGCCAAGTCGGTCGGTCGGCCGAAATGGGAGAAGCTCGGCTCCTTCTTCAAGGAGCAAAAGCTCCCCCCCGATTTGAACTCTGCGGTCAACGGACTGGTGGGATCCGATCGGTGGCAGGCGCTTGGCTCCGACGAGAGGTTTGCCGCGCTTCTGCGCACGCTCGATCGTCCGACGCCGGCGAAGGGAGCGGCGCTTCAACAACTCGACCTTGGCGACGGCTTGGTCGTCACGACGAAGAAGACGCCCAAGGGCACACAGTTCTCAATTCCCGAGATGGCCGCCCCGGGTTTGTCCGCTTGGCTTATCGAGCGCCTACCGGAGCTGGTGGACGAGTTCAAACGATCAGAACAAGGGGTGAAGTCATGACCTGACACCCAGACAGGAAAAGGGCTTGCCGACGGCAATCGGCAAGCCCTTGGATCCCTGGCTAACAGAACGGTGAGCTCTGTCGGCATCAGCAGTGACAAACTGATTCTATGATGGAGCGCTTGCACAATCAAGCCCCGGCTTCCAGTCCGGGATCGATGTTGTGCGCCGATTTGCTGGCCTTTCTTTCACTCGAGTGATGGAGCCGCAGCCGAAGGGCCGCGGAATGGCTGGTTATGGCCCAATCTATGGAAATCGCGTCGTTCAGACGAATCACACCGGGGATTCTGGCAAGCGCCCGGCTTGCGATGGCCAATGACGTTCCAGAAACGTCGAAGGCCGAGGTCGCTATCATTCTCAAGAAGGCTGCGCCGATTTTGGGAATTGACGGCTCGACCTATCACGTCATGGACATCCTGATAGGGCTGTCCCGGGCGGACGATTGGAAGGGCGGGAACCGCCCTATAGTCGCGATCTCCAACGCCAAGCTGGCGGAATATACCGCCCGATCGGAGCGACAGATCACGCGCTGTATTCGAAGGCTCGTCGAGGCCGGGATCGTCGCGTACCGGGACAGCCCCACTGGTCGCCGCTTCGTCTATCGCGATAAGGAAGGCGATATCTCCAAGGGCTACGGCTTGGATTTTACGCCGGCGCGCGTGCGTATCAGGGAGCTGAAGGCGCTCGTCGAGGAATTCCAGGCTCGGCTGAATAGCGAGCAAGAGGCCCGAAGAGCGGTCACGCGCGTGTCTCGAGCGATTGTCGATGCATGCGATGCTTACCCCGAGAACGCCGAGAGGTGGACGGCGGAATTCGAACGTTTGAGAGGCCTTGGACTGAGCCCTGAGGGAGTGGCCGAAGCCCTGCAGGATCTGCACGCCCGGATCGTGATCGAAGTGACTGACGATTATGTGCCGCACAATATGTCAGCCGAGGGTGACATCGGCGTCAGTCCTAATATTAATACAACCCCTCAAGACTCTATTGAAAGTAAAGAACAACGGCCTCGCTCTAACGAGCGAGAACTTTCCTCCTCAGCTCACGACCGCTACGCGGTCGTCGCATCAACCGAGAAAAAGTCTGAAGCGATTCGGCCAGATCTCCAGGTGCTCTCTGAGGAAAAGCGTCCCGATACGGTGGATGAAGTTCAGTCGAAGGTGCTCGCGTCGGTATCTGTCGGGCTGGTGCGAGCAGCCTGCCCCCAGGCCTGTGAGATGGCTGGCGGAGACTTCAAGAATTGGCCGGAACTCGCGGCGGCAGCGCCGATGATGAGGGTGATGATAGGCCTTTCGGAGGCCGGCTGGGTGAATGGCGCGGGGAGGGTTGGTCGATACGCTGCGGCGGCAATTCTCGCGACGGTGCTTGAAAAGTCGGCGCGATCTCCGGATCAGATTTCGAGCCCCGGCGGCTATTTCCGGGCGATGATTGATCGCGCCGTGGAGGGGAGTTTGCACTTGGAGAAGAGCCTGTTCGGCCTCGCCGATGGCGCGTTCAGGCGGAGCGGGGGGAAGCCATGACGGCGGTAGTTTCCAGCGTTACAGTTGTAACTATCGCCTGGCGCCACGCTTCCATCAGGGACTGGAGGGAGGTAGCTGAGAGGCGATCGCCTCAGAAAGTTCGCGTTGTTTCAGTCACTTGGCCTGGCCGGATTACAGCTGTAACGCCCCCAACTTCGAGAGGCCGTAGCCTCGGCGTAGCCTCAGGGGTCGCAGATGGCGCGGTATGACATCGACCAACTCAAGACGGCTGTGATCTGTCCAGCGCTGCTTGAGAACGATGGCTGGAAGGTCGACCTCCGCGAGAGCACGCCGAAAGCGATCAAGTATCGGCGCAGCGAAGGCGAGATCATCATTGTCGTACATAACGGAAGAGGCTGGTTCGATCCGACATCGGACGCAAAGGGTGACGTGTTCTCCCTGGCCCAACGTCTCGGTTCGCCTGACTTCGCCTCGGCCGTGAAAGCGGTGGCTGATCTGATCGGCTTCGAGCAAACGGCTCCAGCATGGCAGAGAAGCTCGAGACAGGGCACGCCCGCCAGTGTCGTTCAACGCTGGTCGGCGCGCGTTCGTCCGACGCCTGGATCTTCCGCCTGGAATTATCTCACAAAGGTCCGTGCCATTCCTGAAGCTATCGTCTCGGAGGCGAGCGCTGCCGGCATCCTTCGCGAAGGGCCGAAAGGATCGGTCTGGGCCGGACACACGAACTTGACTGGCCAAACCGTTGGCTGGGAGGAGCGAGGTCCGGATTGGCGAGGCTTCGCCTCTGGCGGCGCGAAATCTCTTTTCGTCCTTGGCAGGGGTGAAAGGCTCCGCGTCTGCATTACCGAAGCGGCGATCGACGCGATGAGCCTCGCGGCCTTGGAGCAGCGCGATGACAGTCTTTATGCCAGCACGGGCGGGGGCTGGGCTCCTGCGACGGCGGAGATGATCGTCACACTGGTCTCCCGCGCCGGCGCGCAGCTCGTTGCGGCGTGCGACGGAAATGACCAGGGCGATATCTATGCTGCCCGCCTGAGGGAGATCGCGTCGGCGACGGGAGCCGACTTCATGAGGTTGTGGCCCGAGGCCGAAGACTGGAATGAGCAGCTTTGTGATGTGCGGTCGAACGGGAGTACGACATATCGTGGTGAACCTTCCTGACCCTGCCGCGGGCGGCCGGGGATATCCTTCGGGCTCACGATGAGGCGACCGGGCTCGCCGCGGGATCAGCGATCAGGCCGGACCGCCGCGCACGATCCAGAAGGTTTTTGACGGAAGACGTCGACCATTTCGAGCCGCCTCGCGGGGTGCGCTCGTGAAGACGTTCGAGCTGCACCGCGATCTCGCGCAGCGTGAGGTCCTTGTTCGAGGAATGGATGCCAGCGACCAGCGTCATCAGCCGATCCTCGGGCAGGCGGGGAGGGGACTTCCTGAGCAGGGCGGAATCGGCCATGCGCTCGGCCACCATCCACTTGACCGCGCGGCGAAGTCGTTCCGGCGTCCAGTCGAGGCCACGCTGCTTCAGGACGCGAGCGATATCATCCCAGGTGTGGTCGGGGCGCATCTGGCGCACCGCTGGCAACCATTGGCCTGCCGTCGCCTGGACGCGATCGCCATAGGCTGCTTTCTGCGCCGCCGTCATCTTCGCCAGGGCTTCCGGCCGGCGCTCGCGGATGCCTGGATTGCCCGGCTTCTTTCCTTTTGCCTTCGCGGCCCGGATACCGGCCTTGGTGCGTTCGGATATCAGCGCACGTTCGAGCTGCGCCACGGCGCCGAGAACCTGCAGCGAGAACATGCCCTGGGGCGTCGAGGTGTCGATCGGATCGCGCAGAGACCGGAAATGCGCGCCCTTCGCGGCGAGATCCTCGATCACCTCCAGCAGATGGCTCACCGAGCGCGCCAGGCGATCGAGGCGAACGACGATGAGGGTGTCGCCGGCGGCGATGTCGCGGGTCAGTTTCGCAAGGGCAGGGCGAGCGCGCGATGCGCCCGAGCCGTGTTCCTGGACGATGACGTCGCAGCCGGCCGATCGCAGCTCGATCTCCTGCGCTTCCGTCGCCTGATCGTCCGTGGAGACGCGGGCGTAGCCGATAAGCCGGCCCTGTGCTCGACGGGAAGCTCGATTTCGTGTGTCGGCGGCCATTTGGAGAGCCTGAGAGAGCAGGGAAGGGCGTTTTTTCAAATGCAGAAGATACGCCTAACCGAACGTTTGTAAACGTCTCTTGAGGTCTTTTTGGGCGTGGCTATCCGCCAAAAAGCCCGTGAAATCAGGCTTTTCACCGATGGAAAGGCTCGACCGGCGCTCTGCTGTTCAATCCCGGAAGCCACGGCACATCACACTGTACGCGCGCGTGGAAATCATATCGATGTGACGGAAGTGAATGTTATGTTAGTTTCCGTATCGCTGCTAAAGATATGTGTTATCAATGGTATATGAAATCGGGGAACTGCCCCTCAAGACCCTCCTTCCGGCCGCGGCCCGCGCGGAAGACCATCTCGCGCGTCTCGATGAGATCGTGCGCCGCAGCCCGGTCGGGGAGGGCTTCATCGAACGTGGACACTTTTTCGACGCGGCCGCCAGCATGTGGGTCTCTGGAGAACTCGTCCATATCGAAGATCTGGTTCTCCACGACGCCCGCATGGACATACGCGCGCCAACGCATGAACTGACAATCGCTCATGCCATTCTGCGATCACGCCGCCGGATCGCTGGCGCCGAGCCAGACTGGGCGCTCACCGAAGCAGGCATCGGATCGCTTGCCGGATCCGCAGTCATCAAGGTGGAGGAGGACCCCGTTCCGCGAGAGCCGGAAGTGGAGGGGTTTTTCGATTCTGAGGACGACGAGGACGATCCACTCGCGCGAGAATTCGCGCATATCGACGCGATCATCAATCGCTCGCAGCGCGTGCTGGATGGCATAGGGGAGGGCGCTATGAAAAGGCCTCCAGAACGACCGTCATTGGCTGTTGGCGATCTGATCATTCGTGATCCGGATTGGGACGAGCGCGAGCGGATGTCGCAATGGCGGGCTGTGCTGAAGGAGACGGAGGAGCTGCCTTCTACGTTGTCCGCGGCGATCCTGTTCGACGCATGGGAATCGATTGAGCCCCTGCAAAGACAGCACCCGCTCGGCGGGCAGCTTGTGGCTGCCTATCTGCGGGCACGCGGCAAGGTCTCGTCGCATCTGCCGGGGTTTCATGTCGGGCTGAAGGCTGTGCCGCGCGAGCGCCGGCGAGCGCATGGGAGAACGCCACGGCTGCTCGCGTTCCTCGATGCGATGTCGGCCGCGGCCGAGACCGGCATGAAGGAGATTGTCCGCCTGAGCCAGGCGCGTGAGCAGATGGAACGAAGAATGCGGGGTCGGCGCTCATCGAGCAGCTTACCCGCTGCGATCGATCTGATCCTCGCGCGGCCGATCGTCTCTGCCTCTATGGTTGCGAAGGCGGCAGAGGTCACGCCTCGCGGGGCATTGAATCTCATCGCTGAACTCGGGGTCCGGGAAGCGACCGGGAGAGGGAGATATCGAGCATGGGCTGTGTTTTGAACAGCGGTGGCGCTTTCACCAATCATGGCCGTTCAGCGTACGCTGAAATAACATGTCTTAGTGAAAGAGTTTGACAGATTTCATTGATTCTGCCAGTTTCAACGAATGTTGAAAGCGCCAGAACATGTGAATCAGCTTGAGAGCCAGGCGGCGGACGCTGTCGGGGCGCTGCTGCAGAGGGTGCCCTTTATCCGCGTCGACAATATCAAGCTTGCACCACCTGATTCCGGTGTCGATCTGGTCGTCAGGCTGAATTTCGATGGGCGCGAGCGGGTGCTGGTTTGCGAGGTCAAATCTGTCGGACAGCCACGGCATGTGCGCGCGGCTCTCCTTCAGCTTCGAAAGGCGGCGAATAGCTTCGATCCCCCGGCAACGCCGATCTTCGTCGCCCCCTATCTGTCTTCGGAAGCGCAGACGCTTTGCCGCGAGTTCGACGTCGGTTTCATCGATCTGGTAGGCAATGCGCGCGTCACTTTCGACAGCGTGTTCATCGAGCGGCAGGTCGATGACAAGCCGCCTGCCGTCCAACGCAGCCTGAAATCCATCTTCAAGCCGAAATCCGCACAGGTGCTTCGTGCCCTTTTGCGTGACCCTCGGCGAGCGTGGCGAGTCGCCGATCTGGCGAAGGAATCCATGGTGAGCCTTGGCCATGTCAGCAATGTCCGCAGCGAATTGGTTGATCGAGAATGGGCCGAGATCGCCGAAGACGGCCTCCGGCTGTCTCATCCCGACCGTCTTCTCGACGCCTGGCGCGAGGCCTACGAGCCGCCACAAGGCGAGCGAGTGGAGTTTTACACGACGCTCCATGGACAGCCGCTCGAATATGCCCTGCGCCAAGCCCAGCACCTGGGCAACGGATTCAGCGCCATCTTGGCATCGTTCTCGGCGGCACATTGGCTCTCTCCCTACGGGAGGGTGCAAACTCAGTATTTCTACGCGAGTGCGGACGGGCTTGTCGCCCTGAGCGCTGCGCTGAAGATGGTGCCTGCTCGTTCGGGAGCAAATGTCGTCGTGACAGTCCTGAAGGACCACGGCCTCTTCCTGGATGCGGTGGAACCCGCGCCCGGCGTTTTCTGTACGAGCCCAGTTCAAACTTATCTCGACCTTGCCGTTGCCGGGGAACGCGGCGCCGAGGCTGCCGACCACCTTCGACAGGAGCTTCTCGCATGGCGAAACTAGTGCCGCCCGACCCTCAATCCGCATCGGACTATGAGGACCGCACCACAAGGGCCGTGAAGGGCGTCCTGATCGAGATCGGTCAGATCCTCGGCAGTTTCAAGGGCAAGTTCGCCGTGATCGGCGGCGCCGTTCCTTGGCTGCTTCTCGATAATGAGGACATGCCGCATGTCGGCACCCTTGACGTCGACCTCGGTCTCGATGCGGAAGCTCTCGGGGATGGCGAGTATGTCACCTTGGTCGAGGCTCTGATGGGGCAGGGCTACAAGCAGCGCGAGGAACTTCGCCGCTTCCAGCTCGTGCGCGAAGTTCCTGTCGATGACGGAGGCGCACCCATCGACATCGTCGTTGATTTCCTCATGCCGCGCCATGCGGAAATCGTGAAGAACAATCCGCCGATCCTGAATGATTTTGCTGTCCAGCGTGCTGATGGCGCCGATCTCGCGCTTCGTTTCTATCAGCTCGTCGCCATCTCCGGCGAGATGCCGGAAGGCGGGACCAATCGCGTCGAAGTCGCCGTATGCTCAATTCCGGCCCTGCTGGCTATGAAGGGCCATGCCTTGAACGGTCGTCACAAGCAGAAGGACGCCTACGACATCTATTACTGCATCAGAAATTATCCTGACGGGATCGATGCTCTTGCGGAAGTCTGCAAACCTCTGCTCGATCAACAGAGCGGCGCGCAGGGTTACAAGTTCATCGCCGAGAAGTTCGACGCTCCGGAGGGATATGGTGCGACCAGCGTACGCAAATTCGTGGACGAAACGGCAATACTCGACGGACGGACACCGGAACAGTGGCAACAGGACGCCTTCGGTCAGGTTGATGCCTGGCTGCGCGCACTCGGTTTGCGGCATTAGCGTGAGGACACGATGAAGTCGGCAAAACGGCAATAACAGAGCTTCATGAGGGAGGGGACATGCGCATACAGAAGGTGAGGGTCCAAGGCTTCCGCCTGATCGAGGATGCCGAAATCATGCCAGAATCTGGATCGACCGGCATCGTTGGCCGCAACAACAGCGGAAAGACCTCGCTAACCGATGTGTTCGAGCGCTTCGCAGGAGATGGTGGTGCGAAGTTCCGGCTGGAGGATTTCTCTGCCGGTACACGCAGCAGGTTTCTCGAAGCAAAGGAACTCAGGGAAAAGGGTGAGGCGCCGGAAAAAGTGCTTGCGACTATGCCGCGGATCACCGATCACCCTGACCTTCGCCTATAGTAGCTCTGCCCCCGCCCTGGGCCCGCTCTCTCCGTTCATCATCGATCTCGATATGAACTCGCAGTCAAGATGCTTGCCGTGCCCCACCCACTCATCGGCCTTCTCCTGCAGGCAATCCTTGAATTCTCCGACGATCAGCGAGCGGTGAAAGGCCAGTATTTCATCGGGTCGAAAATTATAGTCGTTCAGATAGTTTCTGCCGGGGTCAAAATCGCGGGTAAGGTATGGCGCTCCACCCTGATCGTAGTCGCGCGGCAGATAGAGGCTGGAGATGCGGTTCCGGAAGGTTTCTATGACCTCGCGGCACAAGGCATAAGTCCCGGCGTACATGACGCACCAGGATTTCCCAGCTTTCTCCTCAAAGTGGCTGAACCGGTTCACAGCTATGATTGGAAGCCTGTAGCGCGGTTGGAAACGAATTATCTTCTCTGTCGTATCGAAGCTTCTTCGATCTCCGGTCATCAGCCGGCCATCGGCGATTGCCACGATAGCATCCTTGAGTATTACAACCGAACATACGGTCATCCCTGCTCCTGCGATCGAACAACATCGTAAATTGATACAGGAGCGGTGAGGCGCGAAACAACGGCAATTTCCGGCGTCCCCTTCGGGCGAGCTGTCGGCAGAGCTGAAGCCCTGAAAGGTCTTCACCCATGCGGGCTTCCATCTCTGACGCAAGATCGGGCTGCCGCCGGAGGGAAGCGAGCGGATGCTTGATATCCTAAAATCCTGGCTGGATCGGCGCCGCGCCATTCGCGGGCGTTGGCAGGCCCATGCGCGTCGCCTCGTGCGGGAGGATGAGCAGGGCGCCTATTACGAGGCGCAGCGCCTGGCAGCTCGGGCGCGCGCCGAGGGCAGGGGCAGCGAGTTCGCCCATTGGGCCAAGGTGGCGGCGGAGGTGGCGCGGATCTCGCCGCATGTGGAGATGGATCTCGCGACCGTGCAGGCGATCGTCGACGCGGAGCTGCGGCGGGCGGGGAGGTCTTAAGCGGCGTCTCGCCGGGCGGCGCGACAGGAACCATCAGGGGCAGTGCGGCAGCGGAGCCCTGGCGAGAGGGTTGTCCGGGAGGGGCATAGGGCCAACGGGAGCAGCCCAATCCCGCTCTTCTGCGATGTCTCCTGGTCCGGTCCCGGATCTTCCACGATCAACCCGCTGCGGGGTCGGCTAGCAAGCTGCCGCCGCTTTCGTCTTCGACTTCGCGGTGATCGCGACCGGGACCGGCCCCTCTGGGGAGCCATCGAGCGGGAATTGGCCCGCTCCAGATGGAGCCTCAACCCATGTCGAACGACCTCGATCTCGCCCAGAACGCCGCCTTCCAGCTCGCCCGCACCCTGATGGTCCCGGTCTCTCTCTTCGAGGTCGACGGCGAATATGGCGTCCTACCGGCCGACGAGCTCGACGGCGACGATGTCACCGTGCTTTTCGAGTACGATCCCTTCTCGGGCGCGCGGCCGGTTCATTGAACCGGCCTTGCCGCCGTGCCGGGTGCCGCTTGCGAGCTGGCGCCCGCAAGGGAAGCTGACGCCGCGGGCCGGGTCGCCCGCGACCATGCTGATGAATTCCGCAGTTGCCGGCCCGCGCCCTTGCGGGCTTGCTCTTCGCGCCCGGCGAGAGGGGCCCGCGAGATGCGGAGAGAAGAGAGACGAAGAAAGGCCGGACGCAAGCGTGTCCGGGGAGAGCGAGATGGAGACAAGCGAGGTCGAATATCTGAAGGAACGCGTATCCTGTGCGGCGGTGCTGGAGAAAGCCGGCTTCGCCATCGATCTGAAGGAAAGCACCCGCCGCGCGGTCAAGCACCGCCGCGGCGACGAGATCGTCATCGTGATCCATGACGGCAAGGGCTGGTTCGATCCGAAATCGGATGCGAAGGGCGACGTGTTCTCGCTGATCCGGCTTCTCGATGGCGGCAACTTTGCCGACGTGCTCGCGACCGCGGCCGAGCTGGTCGGTTTCGTCCCGGCGGAGCCGGTATGGACACGCGCGCCCCGCGAGCATGAGCCCGTGGCTTCGCTTTCCGAACGCTGGCGCGAGCGCCGCAAACCGTGGCCCGGTTCGGCGACCTGGCGCTATCTACGCGACGAGCGTTTCCTTCCAGATGCGATCATCCGTGTCGCCATCCTTCAGGACCGGCTGCGGGAAGGCCCGCTCGGCAGTATGTGGGCGGCCCATGTCGATAACGAGGGCAGCGTCACCGGCTGGGAAGAGCGCGGTCCCGACTGGCGCGGCTTCTCGACCGGCGGGTCGAAGGTGCTGTTCCGGTTGGGCGCGCCCGATGCCCTGCGCATCTGCCTCACCGAGGCGGCCATCGACGCGATAAGCCTCGCTGCCCTCGAAGGCCTGCGGGAAGGCAGCCTCTATCTCAGTACGGGCGGCGGCTGGTCGCCGGCGACGGAAGCGGCGGTGCGATCGCTCGCCTCGCGCTCCGGTGCGCAGCTCCTCGCCGCGACGGATGCCAATGCTCAGGGCGAGACTTTCGCGGGGCGGCTTCGCGATATCGCCGAGGAGGCCAGCTGCGAATGGTTTCGCCTCACCCCTCCGGCCGAGGACTGGAATGACGCGCTGCGCAAAGGGGACCGAGAAAATTGAGAATGGAGAGGGGAGGCGGGGCCTGCCGCATGCCCGCCGGCCGCGTCAAGGGTGAAGCTTCGCCCGGCTTCGCCGGCCCTTGACCCGTCCGGACGGAGAGGCGGCGGCGGGGAGGGGTCTGAAGGGCTGAAGAGAAGATGGCGACCCGGTGGGTGAGCCGCGCTCCGGCCCGGACGAGGCCTGAAGGAGCCCGTCATGAACCTCTCCGCGCATCCCATCCGCAAGATCTATCAGGGCGTCGCCGATCGCCGGCAGACGTTCCGCCTGTTCGATCGCCATGCCCAGCGCCCCAACCGTTTCGAGGGTGACGACAGCGCTCTCTTTCGCGGCGAGTGGTTCGAGCTCGGCAAGGTCGAGCACGATTACATGTTTGAGATCCTGCCGCCGCTTTGGATGCGCGGCGAGATGTTCGCGATGCGCGAATTCCTGACAGGCTCGATCACCTCGATCTTCTTCGAGCTGTCGATCGACGGCCGCATCCGTCACTTCCATGGCTATTGTGATCTTGCCGACAGGGGCTCCCCCGAGCGCATGAAGGCCGCGATCATCGAGCGGGAATCCAGGCCGGTACGGGCCATGACGCGCGAGGAACGGCTCGAGCACATATGGAGCGCAACCGAGGACGCCTATCGCGGCTATGCCGATAAGCGTTTCGCCGTAGCGCAACGCGGCGAGCGCATCGTGATGATGTGCGCGTCCTGGCAGAAGCGGGCCTTCAGGCTGCTCGGCGAGCTCGACGATGCGGAGATCTCGGCGAAGCTGCCGGTGCATCTGCGCTACCTCCCCGACGCCATCGCGGCATGAGTGGAGGCGGGAATGTTCACCTTCTCCGTGACGCACGTCCACGCGGTCATCACGCGTGGACGGATCGATGCCTTCCTCAATGGCGGCTTCCGCAATCCCTACTACGGGACGCGCCCGGGCGAGGGCGAGCAACCCGGCGCCTGGCTGGTAGGAGACGAGGGTGTCTATCTGATGGCCAACGGCAAGCTTGCCGACGGCCAGAAGACCTTCGTGATCTACGCCGAGGAGTGCGACCCGAAGACCAACCCCGATCACTGGCACTATAAGCGCCAGCATTTCGGAGCGGATGACGGGATCGAGTTCCTCGATGCCGTGATGCTCGTCCGGCTGATCAGGGCCGCTCCGGCGGCCACGCACATCACCATCGCGACGACCGACCACAGCCTGTCGATCACGCCGTTCCGCCGCTGACCCTCGCGGTCATCCCTCCCACCACATCGCGTCCTTCCGCTTGCCTGGCTCGCCCAGCGGGCCGATGGCGCGCGCCTTCAGCATAGGAGAATCCCGCAATGGCGCATGACGACCCCTTCACCATCGACCTGTTCGGCAATACCGCGCTCTCGTCCGGGCTCGGGCTTGGCGTGACCGCCTTCGCCGGGGATTTCGAGGCCGATTCCGGCGATGACGACGATCCCGATCCGACCACGCCTGCGCCGGCCCAGGCGCCGGCGTCCCGCGCGGCGCGGCCCGTCGCCGGCGCGAAGCCGCCGCGTGAGGCAGGCTGCAATTTTCATCTCGACGGCGACCGTGACCTCGCCCGAGGCTGGAAGGAGCGTGCCCGCGACAATATTGCGGCGATCCGGCTTGCCGCCGAGACCGAGGCAGAGCAACGACCTGCAACCCGCGAGGAGCAGGAGAACCTGATCCGCTTTACCGGCTTCGGCGCATCGGAACTGGCCAATGGCGTGTTCCGCAAGCCTGCCGCCATCGGGTTCAGCAAGGGCTGGGAAGAGATCGGCGGCGAATTGCAGGATGCCGTCGACGAGGCCGCTTACGCCTCGCTGGCACGGTGCACGCAGTACGCCCATTTCACGCCGGAGTTCATCATCCGGGCGATCTGGTCCGCGGTGCAGCGCCTCGGCTGGCGCGGCGGCCGGGTGCTGGAGCCCGGCATCGGCACGGGACTGTTCCCGGCGCTGATGCCGGGATGCTTGCGCGACGTCGCTCACGTCACCGGGGTCGAGCTCGATCCGGTGACGGCACGCATCGCCCGCCTGCTGCAGCCGCAGGCGCGGATCATCACCGGGGACTTCGCCCGCACCGCCCTGCCGGCGAGCTTCGACCTCGCCATCGGCAATCCGCCGTTTTCCGACCGCACGGTGCGCTCGGACCGGGCCTATCGTCCGCTGGGCCTGCGCCTGCACGACTATTTCATCGCCCGATCCATCGACCTGCTGAAGCCGGGCGCGCTCGCCGCTTTCGTGACGTCGCACGGCACGATGGACAAGGCCGACAGTTCGGCGCGCGAGCATATCGCGAAGTCGGCCGACCTGATCGCAGCGATCCGCCTGCCCGAGGGCAGCTTCCGCACTGACGCCGGCACGGATGTGGTCGTCGACATCCTTTTCTTCCGAAAGCGGAAAGCGAGCGAGCCCGAAGGCGACCAGAGCTGGCTAGAACTTGACGAGGTCCGCCCTGCCGATGGCGAAAACGTCGCCATCCGCGTGAACCGCTGGTTCGCACGCCATCCGGCGTTCGTGCTGGGCGAGCACAGCACAACCTCGGGTCCGTTCGGCGAGACCTATACCTGCCTTCGGCGCTCGAGCGTGGAACTCGCCGCTGCGCTCGACGCCGCCATCTCCCTTCTTCCGGAGGCCCTCTACGATGGCGAGCCTACCGTCATCGACTTCGACATGGCGGATGAGGCGGGCGGCTCGGTCGTCGATCTCCCTTCGCGTCGCCATGTCCGCGAGGGCAGCTTCATCTTCGACGCTTCGCATGGCCTGATGCAGGTGATCGACGGTACGCCCGTCACCGTCGCGATCCGCAAGGGTCGAAGCGCCGAGGGCGTCCCGGAGAAGCATGTCCGGATCATCCGCAAGTTGATCCCGGTCCGCGACGCCGTTCGGGAGGTGTTGAAGGCGCAGGAACAGGACCTGCCATGGAAGGACGCGCAGGTTAAGCTGCGCATCGCCTGGTCGAGCTTCGTCCGCGACTTCGGGCCCATCAACCACACGACGGTCTCGATCAGCGAGGACGAGGAGAGCGGCGAGGTGCGCGAGACGCATCGCCGTCCCAATCTCCAGCCCTTTCTCGACGATCCCGATTGCTGGCTCGTTGCTTCCATCGAGGATTACGACCTCGAGACCGATACGGCGAAGCCGGGCCCGATCTTCACGGAGCGCGTGATTGCCCCGCCGTCGGCGCCGGTGATCGCTAGCGCTCCGGATGCGCTCGCCGTCGTCCTGAATGAGCGCGGCCATGTCGATCTCGACCATATCGCCGAGCTGTTGCACGCGGATACCTACGCCGTCATCGCCGAACTGGGCGATGCGATCTTCCGCGATCCCGAGACCGGCGCATGGCAGATGGCGGACGCTTATCTCTCCGGTCATGTTCGCGACAAGCTGAAGGTGGCGGAAGCCGCTGCCGCGCTCGATCCCGCCTTCGAACGCAATGTCCGCGCCCTGGTCGAGGTCCAGCCCGCCGATCTGCGCCCCTCCGACATCACGGCTCGTCTGGGCGCACCATGGATCCCGGCATCGGATGTGGTCGCCTTCGTGAAGGAGACGATGGGCGCGGATATGCGCATTCATCACATGCCGGAACTGGCCTCCTGGACGGTCGAGGCGCGCCAGCTCGGCTGGATGGCCGCCGGCACGTCGGAATGGGGCACCGAGCGCCGCCATGCCGGCGAGCTGCTGGCCGACGCCCTGAACAGCCGCGTGCCGCAGATCTTCGATACATTCGAGGAGGACGGCAGGGAGCGCCGCGTGCTCAACGTTGTCGACACGGAAGCTGCGAAGGAGAAGCTCCAGAAGATCAAGACCGCTTTCCAGGGCTGGGTCTGGTCCGACCCCGACCGGACCGACCGCCTGGCGCGGCTCTATAACGACCGCTTCAACAACATCGCCCCGCGACGCTTCAATGGCGATCACCTCCAGCTTCCAGGCGCCTCTGGCGCCTTTTCGCTGTACGGCCACCAGAAGCGCGGCATCTGGCGCATCGTCGCGGCCGGCTCGACCTATCTCGCCCATGCCGTCGGCGCCGGCAAGACCATGACGATGGCGGCGGCGGTCATGGAGCAGCGCCGGCTCGGCCTGATCGCCAAGGCGATGTTGGTCGTTCCCGGCCATTGCCTGGCGCAGGCGGCGCGCGAGTTCCTGGCGCTCTATCCGAATGCCCGCATCCTCGTCGCCGACGAGACCAATTTCGTGAAGGAGAAGCGCGCCCGATTCCTGTCGCGCGCGGCGACCGCGACCTGGAATGCGATCATCATCACGCATTCCGCCTTCCGGTTCATCGGCATCCCATCCGCCTTCGAGCAGCAGATGATCCAGGACGAGCTCGAGCTCTACGAGACCCTGCTGACCAAGGTGGAGAGCGACGATCGCGTCTCGCGCAAACGGCTCGAGCGGTTGAAGGAGGGTCTCCAGGAGCGGCTGGAAGCACTCTCCACCCGCAAGGACGATCTCCTGACCATCGCCGAGATCGGCATCGACCAGATCATCGTCGACGAGGCGCAAGAGTTCAGAAAGCTGTCTTTCGCCACCAACATGTCGACGTTGAAAGGCGTCGACCCGAACGGGTCGCAGCGGGCCTGGGACCTCTATGTCAAATCCCGCTTCGTCGAGACGATGAATCCCGGCCGGGCGCTCGTGCTGGCGTCGGGCACGCCGATCACCAACACGCTCGGCGAGATGTTTTCGGTGCAGCGGTTGATGGACCATGCCGCGCTGATGGAGCGTGGCCTGCACGAGTTCGACGCCTGGGCCTCGACCTTCGGCGACACCACGACAGAACTCGAACTCCAGCCATCGGGCAAATACAAGCCGGTGTCGCGCTTCGCCAGCTTCGTCAACGTGCCGGAGCTGATCGCGATGTTTCGCTCCTTCGCGGACGTCGTCATGCCGGAAGATCTGCGGCGCTATGTGAAGGTGCCGGCGATCGCGACGGGGCGCCGACAGATCGTCACGGCGAAGCCGACGGCGGCCTTCAAACGCTACCAGACGGTGCTCGACGCGCGGATCAAGGCGATCGAGGAGCGCGAGGGACCGGCGCAGCCCGGTGACGACATCCTGCTCTCGGTCATCACCGACGGCCGCCATGCGGCGATCGACCTGCGGCTGGTCGATGCGGATAACGACAACGAGTCGGACAACAAGCTGAACCAACTCGTCAGAAACGCCTTCCGCATCTGGAGCGCGACCGCAGGGAACACATTTGTCCGTGCCGATGGCAAGCCGTTCGAGTTGAATGGCGCCGCGCAGATGATCTTCTCCGACCTCGGAACGATCAGCGTCGAGAGGACACGCGGCTTCTCGGCCTATCGCTGGATCCGCGATGAGCTGATCCGCATGGGCGTACCTGCCACCGAAATCGCCTTCATGCAGGATTTCAAGAAGTCCGAGGCGAAGCAGCGCCTGTTCGGCGACGTCCGAGCCGGTAAGGTCCGATTCCTGATCGGCTCGTCCGAGACGATGGGCACCGGCGTCAATGCGCAGCTCCGCCTTAAGGCGTTGCATCATCTCGACGTGCCCTGGCTGCCCTCGCAGATCGAGCAGCGGGAAGGCCGGATCGTGCGGCAAGGCAACCAGCACGACGAGGTCGACATCTATGCCTACGCCACCGAGGGCAGCCTCGATGCCACGATGTGGCAGAACAACGAGCGCAAGGCCCGCTTCATCGCGGCCGCGCTCTCCGGCGACACCTCGATCCGCCGCCTGGAAGACCTCGGCGAGGGGCAGGCGAACCAGTTCGCCATGGCCAAAGCGATCGCGTCCGGTGACCAGCGCCTGATGCAGAAGGCGGGACTGGAGGCCGACATCGCCCGGCTGGAGCGCCTGCGCGCGGCGCATGATGACGATCAGTTCGCCATCCGCCGCCAGATCCGTGACGCCGAGCGTGACATCGAGCATTTCACCCGCCGCGCTGGCGAGATCGGACAGGATATCGTCCGCACCGTCCCAACCTTGGGCGCTGCCTTCGCCATGAGCATCGGCGGCAATTCTCTTTCCGAACGCAAAACTGCCGGTCGTGCATTGATGAAAGAGATCCTCACCCTTGTGCAGCTCCAGCAGGAGGGGGAGACAGTCATCGCGTCGATCGGCGGGTTCGAGCTCGAATATTCCGGGGAGCGGTTCGGCCAGGACGGCTATCGCTACGCCACCATGCTCATGCGCACCGGTGCCGATCACGAGATCGAGCTGCCGGTAACCGTCACTCCGCTCGGCGCGGTCTCCCGCCTCGAGCATGCAATCGGCGGGTTTGCGGAAGAGCAGGAGCGCTATCGCCAGCGTCTCGCCGATGCGGAGCGCAGGCTGGCGTCCTACCGCTCGCGCCAGGGCGGGGCGTTCGCCTTCGCCGACGAATTGGCGGGCAAGCGCCGGCAGCTTGCCGAGGTGGAAAAGGCGCTCGCGGCCGATGTCGAGGGTCTCCATGGGGATGGAGAGCGGCAGGCCGCATAAGAGTGGACGGAGGGATGGGGAGAAAGAGGAGGAGGAAAAGCCTCCTCGCTGATCGGCCATGCCGGTGACGCTGTCGCTCAACCGCGGTCTGCGCGATCCCGGCCCGTCGGCCTGCGCAGGGCTGACAGCCCCGCTGGTCCTGCCGGGCAGGGATGCTCGCCCGCAGTTGCACCGACCCGTCCGCTCCGCGGGCCGGAGGGGGTCTTCGGGAAGAAGACCGGACAGGAACGGGGAAGCCCCCGCGTCCGCAACCCTCTGGAAGGAGCATTCCCATGCACATCATGAAGGTCGACCCGCGCGCGCTGAAGGACAATCCCGACCGCACGCGCCAGACGAAGTCGACGCCGCAGGCCGACGCGCTGCTCCTCGCCACCATCAAGGCGGTCGGCATCGTGCAGCCACCGGTGATTGCGCCGGAGAGCGGCGGCGGCAATGGCTACATCATCGATTCCGGCCATCGTCGGGTGAAGCAGGCGATCAAGGCCGGGCTCGAGGAGATCGAGGTGCTGGTCGTGGACGCCGCCAACGACAATGGCGCCATGCGCTCCATGGTCGAGAACATCGCCCGCGAGCCGCTGAACCCGGTCGACCAGTGGCGCGCCATCGAGCGACTGGTCGCGCTCGGCTGGACCGAGGAGGCGATCGCGGTCGCGCTGTCGCTGCCCGTGCGGCAGATCCGCAAGCTCCGGCTTCTCGCCAATGTGTTTCCGGCGATGCTGGACCAGATGGCGAAGGGCGACATGCCGAACGAGCAGCAGCTGCGCACCATCGCGGCCGCCTCGCTCGACGAGCAGAGGGAGGTGTGGAAGGCGCACAAGCCGAAGAAGGGCGACCCGCAGGTGTCCTGGTGGAGCGTCGCCAACGCTCTGACCAGGAAGCGCATGTATGCGCGCGATGCTTCCTTCGGCGACGAGTTGGCGCAGGCCTATGGCATCGAATGGGTCGAGGACCTATTCGCCCCGGCCGACGAGGACTCGCGCTATACCACCCAGGTCGAGGCCTTTCTCGGCGCCCAGCAGGAGTGGATGACGCAGAACCTGCCGAAGAAGGGCATCATCACCGAGTCCAACAACTGGGGCCAGGTCGAGCTGCCGAAGAAGGCGGAGCGCGTCTACGGCAAGCCCGGCAAGGGCGATTGCACGGCGATGTATCTCGACCGCGACGGCAAAGTGCAGGCCGTGCACTACCGCATGCCGCAGGAGAAGAAGGCGAAGGGCAAGGATGCGGTCGGGTCCGATGATGTCGGCACGCTTACGAAGCCGCGTCCCGATGTGACCCGCAAGGGCATCGAGATGGTCGGCGACCTGCGCACCGACGCCATGCACGAGGCGCTGTCGCGCGCGCCGGTCGAGGACGACACGCTGATGGCGCTGCTCGTGCTCGCCTTCGCCGGACAGAATGTCCGGGTCGACTCCGGCGCGAGCGGCGACTTCCGCTGGGGCCGGCGCTTCGGGCGCCATGCGGCGGCGTTGTTCGACCAGGAGGGCAAGCTCGCCTTTGACAGCGCCACGCTCCGTATCGCGGTCCGCAGCGTGCTGATCGACGTGCTGTCATGCCGGGAGAACGCCACGAAGTCGGGCATCCTCGCTCTCGTCGCCGGCGATGTCATCGGCGCGGACGGCTTCCTCCCCAACATGGGCACCGACGACTTCCTGTCGTGCCTGTCGCGGCCGGCTTTGGAGGCTGCCTGCAAGGATACGCCGGTCCTGCCGCGCCAGCGCGTCAAGGACACCCGTGCCGCCCTGGTTGAGCATTTCAGGGAAGGCCGGTTCGTCCACGCCTCGGCGCTGTTCGCACCGGACGCTGCCGCGCTCGGCGCCTGGCTGACGGAGAACAGCGTCATCGAGGAGGAGGATGACGGTACGCCGGTCGATCAGGACGAGCTCGACGGCGACGATCCCGTCGAGCCGGCCCACGACTTCGACGCTGATGAGGAGAGCTTCGAGGAGGGCGATATCCCCGAGAGCTTCCGCGAGGCCGCCGAATAGGCCGCTCCTCCCTTCCTTTCGAATGCACTTCCCGCCGCCGGTCATCCCGGCGGCGGTTTCGTTTCCACGATCACGAACAGGAGACCACAATGTCCGCGACTCTCGCTTTCCATGCTCCGATCGGCTCGATCATCGCCTGGTCCGATGGAACCCCGCGCCCGCCGAAGAGGCACCGCAAGAAACTCTCGGCCTGGCAGACCAGCAACAGCCAGGGGCGCCTGATCAGCAAACGCGGCGGCCGCGCGATCGGGAATCTCTCCATGTCGCCGACCTTCACCCTGCATGAAGGTGACTACGGCGCCGGCGGCGTCATCGCCATTCGCGTGCATCGCACCTTCTCGCAGGAGTCCGGTTTGCGCTTCACCGTCGTGGAGCCGCCCGCCATCGGCTCGGTGCGGGTCTTCGACCGCGCCGGCGAGAGCGCTGAGCTCGTCCATCTCGCGCCGCACCGGGCGGCGGCGGAGGAATGGCTGTCACGGCATGGATATCCGCATGCCATGCTCGACGAAGTGACGGCCGACGAGATCGCCGCGGCGGTCATCGAGGGGAGGGCGGCGGCATGAACCCGCTTACCCTTCCGGTTGCACCTTCCGACGCAGCCTCCGATGCTCCGGACATCCCGCTCGGCCGCTCCGTCGAGCTTCATCGGCTGGCAGCGGAGGGCGTCATGACCTTTTCTGCCGACGCCCGCGCCCGCCTATTCCGCATGGAGGAGGCACGCCGGCAGATCCAGCGTCAGCTCGATCAGATCGACCGGCAGATCACGCGACGCATGACCGCGCTGATCCCGAAGCTTCAGCCGAGGCGCGCCGGCTACCGCTTTGGCAGGCCGCCCGATCCGAAGACCTTCCTCGAGCGTTATCGCGCGAACCTCGCCGCGCTGACCGCCGAGCGCCAGCCGGAGATCGATGCGCTCTCGCGAAAGCTCGCCCGGCAGGACCGGGCCATCGCCGCGTTCCGCGCGCGGCATGGTCTGGAACTGTCTCGCCCCGCCTGACGCGCGGCGCTTCCTGAAATCTTATCGAGGAGGGCACGATGCCCGTCTTTGTCGTCGAAACCACCTACCATCTGCCGGTTTATCGCCAGCGGCTCTACGACGCCGAGACGGTGGATGCGGCTTGCCATCTCGCGGTCGAGGACGAGGGCTGGGCGGATGAACGGTCGGATGTCGATACGTCCGGCGAGACCTACGTCACCGGCATTTGGCAGGATGCGGAGCGCGCCTATGAGGGCACGGCTCTGCCGATCCCGGCCGGGTTCCACGAAACCGTCCAGCGCAAGGCCGAACTGTTCGATACGCTCGTGGCGCTTCTGCGCGAACCGGCGCGGCCGATGGGGCTCTCCCGCCAGGAATTCGAGCGCTGGCTTCCCGAAGCTGTCGCGGCTCTCGAAAAGGCCGACGCAATACTGGAAGGCAGGTGAATATGGACTGTTCTTCTGTCATAGTCTCCGGATTGACAGGAGGCTCCACCATGGATGAGATCACGCGCGGAGGTTTCGAGCGGCTTCTTCGCATCGCCCGTGGCGATACTCATCAATCGCGGCGCGTGGCGAACTTCATCCTCGCCTGGTGGAACGCCGACAGCCTCGGCGGCTTCGATCTCGCCGATCTGTTCGCCGTCGATGCGGCGATCGCCGCGGACATGGCGCAGGTGTTCAACCATGTCGCGAGTCTCTCCGTCGCGGAATATCCGAACGAATATCGAGCCGAGATCGAGGCCGTGATCGCTCAGTGGCGGCCGGAGATCTGGGCGCGCTCCCTGTTGACGGCCTGATCGGGCCATTCGTCCGGTTGTGCCGGGCAGAGGCGTCCGACGCCACAACGATCTCTCTTTCCTGTCGCGCCTGTACCTTGCGGTCTCTCGCGTGACGGGGCTCTCATGCGGGGTGGGCGCCGTTATCGTGTCACGGAAACGCTTCCGTCAGGGCCATGACGCGACGGGAGGTTGGCGCCGGTATCCGCGATGGCCCAGCCGGCGGCAACGACAGCAGAAGAGCGGAGAGGCGGTCGCGTGCCGGCCATGCTCCTTTCCGGTTGCCTCGGTTCATCTGAAACGCGCTCACCGGCATCTCCTCGGGTTGGCTGCGGTCTGAACCGGCTGCCAGACGCTTCAAGGCCGCGTTCCGCGCCGCGTGGCGGCCGGCCTCCGCCAATCTCGGCAGACCGGGCCTGCGTCCTGCGCGAGGGCTGACGCCCTGCTGGTCCGCAAACCCGGTCCGCTCGCCTGGCAGAGGCCGGACCCTGAAGCGCCCGGCGGCCGCCGGTTCCTGTCGACCGCACCCGAGGGGACGCCGGCGAGCGCCGGTCAGGCCTCGGGATACAGAACCGGAAAGGATCACATCATGGCCAAGGCCTCCCAGACTTCCCGCTCATCCGCCCGCGTCGTCCAGCTCCGCAAGGGCACCACCGTCGAGATGGTCCGCCTCGCCTGCCCCGACGCCGCACAGATGACGCTCATCGCCGAAAGCTTTGGCTTGCCCGTCCTCGACAGCGACGGCATCCGAGACCAGCATGAGCGCCTGATCGTCGAGACCGCCGATGGGCTCAAGGAAGGGCTCGGCGACCGGGCGATGCAGATCCACCTGCAGCGCATCGTCGGAGCCTATGTCGGCTCGGCCCACGGAGCCGGCCAGTTCTACAGCAGGGCCGTAACTGAAGCCCGCGATGCGACAGCCAAGGCGGCGAACGACCTGCGCGACGAAGACCTCGACGGTCCGGTCGGCTTCGACAGCGGCGCCCAGCGCAAGCGTGAATTCGCCGCCGACATGGGCGTTCAGGCCCATGCGCTCAGGATGGCGGCCGAGGGCGCCGTCACCGCCTACGAGCACATCGTCGGGGAGCGCTGGAAGCCCTTCGAGCGCCCGGTGGACAACCCGGGCCAGAGCCTCGACCGCAAGGCGGCCGAGCTGCAGATGGCGGCTCTCGGCTGAGCCTCCAGGGCGGGACTTCGGTCCCGCCCATTTCCACACAGGCCGGCCCCTCGCGGGGTCGGCCTTTTGTCATGTCGCCATGAAGGATGAAGAGGAAAAGGGCCGGCGGCCGGCGCTCGCGGCCCCGTCCCGGTTTGCGGTCCTGCCGGGGCAGCCGTCCCGCGCAACGGCTTCGCCGTCCTTCACTCGCGTTCCGGTCCTGCGGATGCGCGATCCGGAAACGCCCCGGCCTGCGGACCTCCGTGACGGGTCGCGATCGGCGCGACCTCCCGAATGGAGGTTTGGACATGAGCAGGAAAGAAGAAAAGTTGCGCGTCGACATCTATGCGCGGATCACGGAGAAGATCGTCGCGGATCTGGAGAAGGGCGTGCGGCCCTGGATGCAGCCCTGGCGTTCGGGAAACGCCATCGGACGGGTAACGCGCCCGCTGCGCCACAACGGTTTGCCCTATTCGGGCATGAACGTGTTGCTGCTGTGGTCGGAAGCCATGGCGCGGGGCTATGTCTCGCCAGTCTGGATGACCTTCAAGCAGGCGATCGAGCTTGGCGGCGCGGTGCGCAAGGGCGAGACCGGTTCGATGGTCGTCTTCGCCAGCCGTTTCACCAAGGCGGAAGCCGATGGCCATGGCGGTGAGATAGAGCGCGAAATCCCCTTCTTGAAGGCCTACACCACCTT
>Ga0209573_1001678_pt1 | contig 32385 bp, 18 predicted proteins | sample TNRBio252014_DNA_FD_185870 | JGI IMG/M metagenome (GOLD analysis project Ga0209573, IMG submission 185870) | Wastewater treatment Type I Accumulibacter community from EBPR Bioreactor in Madison, WI, USA - TNR Reactor_6/25/2014_ DNA (SPAdes)... | ecosystem: Engineered > Bioreactor > EBPR >...
GCCGTAGCCCTTTCCGTAGCTGAAGAAGCCAAACAAAACGTAACCTGTTACGGTGGTAATGACGGCTCTATTACTGCTATCGGTAAGGACGGAACGCCTCCCTACACCTACGCATGGAGTAATAACGTTACAAATCGAGTAAATAACAATCTTCCCGCCGGAACGTACCTCGTAACCGTTACCGATGGAGCAGGCTGTACGACGACCAAAGCCTTTAACGTTGGTCAGCCGGCAGACATAGTTATCATCCTCACCACCCGCCAGCCCTCTTGTTTTGGATCCAATGACGGAATCATCAATACATTTGTAGCGGGTGGAAACGGTACGAATTATACTTACCGTTGGATGCCGGGTAATATTACCACGCGTAACTTAAACTTATTAAAACCGGGTACTTACACACTCACAGTTACCGATGAAAAAGGCTGTACCAAGTCAACATCCGTTACGCTGATAGAACCGCCACAGATGAACGTCAAGATCACCAAGAAAAGCGATCCTTTATGTTTCGGTTCATCGGACGGTAGTATCGAGTTTAATGTAGCAGGCGGTACTCCTCCGTACATGTACTATTGGTACAAGAACGGTATCGTGTTCTCCAATAATCCTATTCAAACAGGATTACCAGCAGCTCAATACCAAATCGAAGTCAAAGATAAAAACGGTTGCGGGGTACGGGATACCATCACCCTGAACAACCCGCCCAAATTACAGATCACGCTTACAAATACCGACATTTCTTGCTTTGACCAAAACGATGGCAAAGTTGCTGTTCTCATCCAAGGCGGTACACCGAATTATTCCGTATTATGGAGTAACGGGCAAACCACTCCAAACCAGACGGGCTTAACCGAAGGTACATACACCGTAACGGTTACTGACCAAAACGGTTGTGATGTTATTGGTGATATAACTGTAACCCGCCCTGTGAAATTAACGGCAAATGTTATCAATACCGTTAACGTAAACTGTAACGGCGGAAAAACAGGCGAAATCGAGGTTGAAGCCCTCGGAGGAACAGAACCCTATCGTTACCGCTGGTCATCGGGACAAACTACGGCTAAGATTACAGGTATCCCTGCCGACATCTATAATGTAACCATTACCGATGCACGTGCTTGCCAAACCGTGATCTCGTCTATCGTCATCACCCAACCGACGGAAGCCCTGAAAATCAACAAAGTTACCAAACAAGACGTAACTTGTTTCGATAAAGGTAACGGCTACATCAGTTTGGAGGTTACGGGTGGAACACAACCCTACACCTACGATTGGTCAGGTGGAGTAGGGGGTAGCAATGGTGCGATGAACTTAGAACCCGGTACATATGACGTAACCATTACCGATGCAAACGAATGCACCGTTACGGGTTCATATACCATTACGCAACCTGAAGGTGAACTCAAAATAGACCTTTCTTATTTACAAGACATCACTTGTTCGGGTAATAAAGATGGTGCTATCGGCATCAACGTTTCGGGAGGCACGCCTCCTTACAATTATGCGTGGAGTAACGGTTCTAAAACCGAAGACCTCTTCAACCTGATTCCGGGCTTCTATACCGTAACCGTTACCGACAAAAACGGTTGTAAAGTCAACGATTCATGGGTCATTACCGAACCGCGCCCCATCCGCATTCAACTCATTTCCATCAAACATGTAACCTGTAAAGGAGCATCTACCGGTGCGATTGACTTGGAAATCACGGGTGGTACTGGCGATTTAAGCGTAATCTGGTCGTATAACGATATTTCCTCAACTGACTTAGAGGACGTACCCGCCGGTACTTATACGGTTCAAGTATTAGATCAAAACGGCTGTCGGGTGATTGAACGGTACACGATAGAAGAACGAAATCCGCTTAAAGCCATGCTCATCCGCAAAGTTGATCCCAAGTGCGCGAATGAAGCTACGGGGCAAATCAACATCTTAGCAACGGGAGGCGTACCACCCTACACCTACGACTGGGGTACGGTTAATACAACAGGAACAAATGCGACGGGCTTAGAAGCAGGAACGTATCCCATCATCATCACCGATAATGCAGGCTGTACGGTTACTTTAACGGTAACACTCACCGCGCCGAATGCCTTAAATGCTTCAGTAAGAACAACCGTTAATCCAATCTGTAACGGTGGAACAACGGGTAGAATCGAATTAAGCGTTTCGGGAGGGACAACGCCTTATACGTTCATCTGGTCTAACGGAAAATCGACGAAAGACCTCGTTGATCTGCCCGCAGGTACATACACAGTAACCGTTTCGGATGCCAACGGATGCCGTCAAACGCTCTCCGCTACCTTAACGCAACCGCAAGCAATAGTCATTACTATCAACGCGATTTACCACGTAACTTGTCCGGGAAGGAATAACGGTTCGGTTTCCGTCCTCGTTTCGGGAGGAACAGCACCGCATACGTTCCGTTGGTCTTCGGGCGAAACCCGTTCGGGTATCAACAACAAAGCAGGCGGTAACTACACCGTAACCATTACTGACAATAAAGGCTGTACGGCTATTCAAACGTTCACGATTTTAGAACCTGATCCGATCCGTATCACCACCGCCGCGATGAATAATGCCGACTGCGGTGCTAATAATGGCTCGATTAACTTAGCCATCTCGGGCGGAACAGCTCCTTATACGTTCCGTTGGACGAATACCTCAACCAATCCGCTCATCGTGAATTTAGCTCCGGGTACGTACACTGTTACGGTAACCGATGCACGGGGTTGCTTCCAATCGGCAAGCTATACCATTACGACCGTTCCCGTAAAAGCAACCATCACGAATTTACCGGCAACGCTTTGCGAAAACAGCCAACCGATTACCTTAACAGGTTCGATAGCTGGCGGTACGTTTACGGGTCCGGGCGTTAGTGGCGGAAGGTTTAATCCCGCTTCGGCAGGTGTGGGTACGCATACGATCACTTTCAGCGGCACGCAATCCAACGGCTGTCCATTTGAAGGAAAACAAACCGTACGGGTCTTCCCGCCGTTTGAACCGCTCCAACCGTTCTTAACCTATAACGGCGTTCAGAAAGACGGATTCTGTAAAAACGATACCCGTTCCTATACCTTAGGTGTAACGCCAAGTCTTCCGGGTGTAACGGCACGCTTCAGCGGTAACGGCGTAAGTAATAACCGATTTACTCCTTCACAAGTGAGCGGAAATACGGCAAGAATAACCGTTACCTTAGAAGAAACGCTTTCAAAATGCCAATCGGTATTCGTGTTCGATATTCCATTGGATAACGGTTTCACCCTTACGGCTACGACTTCTAATAATGTTTCTTGCATTGGCGGAAACGTTACTTTAAGCGGTACAGGAGCGGATAGCTATACTTGGACACCGACGACGGGACTTTCCTGCGCGCCTAACTGCTCGGGATTAACCGATCCGACCGTTACCGCCTCACCGAACGTGGCTACAACCTATACCTTAACGGGTACGAAGGGCGTTTGCTCGATAAGCAAATCGGTTCAAGTATTGGTTACAACTGCGCCGACGATCAACGTGAGTCCGACTAATTCAACGGTATGCGCGGGTAATTCTTCCGTATTCCGTGTGCAGAATGCCAACCAATTCGTTTCTTTCAGCTGGAATCCTGCCGTTGTATTCAATAACGTATCTGGTAGCGACGTTACGGCTATCCCGATGTTCTCCACAACCTACACCGTTACGGGAACAACGAAGGACGGCTGTACATCTTCAGCATCCGTTTCAGTTACGACGATAGAATCCACCGTTACGGCTCGCGCAGAAAATGAAAACCTTTGTTTGGGCGCAAGTACAATCCTCACCGCTTCCACTTCGGAATCAGGTAACTTCTTCTACACTTGGTCGCCTGCAACAGGATTGAATACTACGCAAGGAGCAGTCGTTATCGCTTCACCGCGCGTAAGTACGACTTATACGGTCGTTCGTTCAGGAGCAGGAAGCTGTAACACGGCAGTCGTCCGCGTAAACGTTTCCGACGGTGGAAATATCGCTATCACAGGCTTGAAAGATTCCTACTGCCTTACAGAAGGTACAGTGATCCTGACGGCAACTCCTGCGGGTGGTACTTTCTCCGGTAACGGCGTGCAAGGCAATGCTTTCAGTCCCTCACAAGCGGGTGAAGGCGCACACGTTATCACCTATTCGGGTGAAAGTAACGGCTGTCGCTATGCAGTAACCCGCACGGTAACGGTAACATCCGGTACTCCGGCGGAAATCACGAACCTTTCCCCGCAATATTGTGTGCTGAATCCTGCCGTTACCCTGACCGCAACGCCCGAAGGCGGAACGTTCAGCGGAAACGGTATCACAGGCAATCGTTTCAATCCTTCGCAAGCAGGAGTCGGTACGCATACGATCACTTATTCGGGTATTCCGAGCAATGGAGGCTGTCCGTTTAACATCACCCGCCAAGTGGTAGTAACCCGCGTAGATGCCGATATTCAAAATATTCCGACAAGTATCTGCGCTACCGGTACGCCAATTACCCTAACGGGTGTTCCTTCAGGTGGAACGTTCAGCGGAAAGGGTATGAGCGGTAATCGTTTTGATCCGAGCCGTGCAGGCATCGGCTTGGCAAGTGTAACCTATTTCGGATTCAGTAACGGATGTACCTATTCGATTACAAGAACCATCAACGTTACGAATGGCATTGGCATTAGCTTCAATACCGTAAACGCGACCTGTAACACCTGCGCGGACGGAAACATCACACTTCTTGCATCGGGAGGCACTCCGCCTTATCAATATTCGTTCGACGGCGGAGCAACCTTCATCCCAACAAATATTCAACCGAACTTATTACCCGCCGACTATAATTACGTAGTGCGGGATGCGTCGGGATGCTCGGCATCAGGAACGATTCGCGTGGATGTCGGAAGACAAACCAATGACTGTATCGCACCAACGATTGTATCCGTTACGCCGGGACGCAATAATGCCTTAGTTACGTGGACAAACGTGCCTAATAACGCAGGTTATACGATCTCGTGGCGGATTAATCAACCGAATCGTCCGTTTACCTCAACCAACATTGGTGCTAATGTTACATCGTTTAACATTCGGAATTTAATCCCAGGAACGAATTATGAAGTCCGTATTCGCACCCGTTGCGGTACGATTGTTTCCTCATTCTCCCCGACTACGCCGTTTACGACGACATCCGGCAGGGTAGAGGATCATACAGATAACAATCCAACGGTTGAAATTTATCCGAACCCGTCGCAAGGCTTCTTCACGCTGACCCTTCAAAACCATGAAAGCGGACAGTTGAACCTATCCGTATTTGATGGTTTGGGTAAACTGGTAGCACAACCAACCATCACAATAGTCGAAGGTCAAAACGAAATTCCGATAGACCTAACGAACTTGACAAAAGGTGTTTATTATTTACATCTTTCGGTTGGGGAATCTAACATCCATAGTAAAATCGTTATTGAATAAATATAAACGCCCCGTTCTGTATTTGGGCGGGGCGTTTTCTTCTTTATATGAAAGATTTATCCGTCGAATACTGGGAACAACGTTACTTAGTTGATGATGCGCCATGGCTATTGAATAAAGTCAGCCTGCCACTCAAGTCTTATATTGACCAATTAACAAATACTTCACTCCGTATTCTCATTCCCGGAGGGGGGTACGGCGATGAATGGTATTATTTAATCAAAAAAGGTTTTAAGGAAAGTTATCTATTGGATTTTTCACCTCATACCATTGAACAGGTATCCAAGCGTTTTCCTGATGTTCCAACCGATCATCTCATCTGTGCAGATTTCTTTCAGCATGAAGGAAAGTATGATTTAATTATCGAACAAACGTTCTTTTGCGCCCTTGATCCCGAATTACGTTCGGCATATGCTCAAAAATGCTATGAATTATTGGGTGATAATGGCAAGTTAGTTGGTGTTTATTTTGACTTTCCGTTGACTGAGAAGGGTCCCCCCTTTGGCGGTTCTGTTACCGAATATACACAAAGACTTTCACCTTACTTTGAGATTCAAACCTTAGAACGATGTTACAATTCCGTTTCGGAACGAGCGGATAAAGAACTTTTTTGTATCGCTAAACGTCGTAATAAAATAGATTTCGTAAGTTTGAAAGCCAATTCTCAAAAAATGGAAAAATTAAACACAGGACTAAGCGAGGATGCCCGCAAGGAAGTTGTGGCGATCCTCAAAAAAGCATTAGCAGATACATTTGTACTTTTTGCTAAAACAAAATACTATCATTGGAACGTTTGTGGGCGATTTTTTACCCCGCTACATGAACTTTTTGATAACCAAGCCGGGCAATTATCCGATATGATTGATGATACTGCCGAACGCATTCGGGCTTTAGGTCATCTATCTATTGGTACATTAAAAGATTATTTGGCTTACACGCAGTTATCCGAAGATGCTACGGGAGATATTGCCGATAACCAAATGATTGCGAATCTCTTAGCCGATCACGAAACGATCATTCGTTCACTTCGTCAGGTAGTGGATCAAACAGCCCAATTAGGAGACACAGGTACAAGCGATTTTTTAACGGGAGCTATGGAGGCTCACGAAAAGATGGCTTGGATGTTGCGCGCACAAAATACCTAAATATTAATGGAAAAATTAGAAGATAGTTTGAAATTTCGCTTATGGAATAATGCCTTTCGTGAGCAAGGAATTTCTATGACCGACCTTCAAGAGCTATACACCGTTCGTAAAAGCAATGGTGAAGTACTATTCAGCATGATTAAAGCGGATTTATCCACACCGGAGCAGACAAAGATTCCGCCTATTGCTGTAATTCGTGGACATTTTGTAGCTGTCTTAACGATCCTTAAAGAAAAAGAAACCGCCACGGAATATTTATTATTAGTCAAACAACGGCGTGTTGCAAACGGTGCATTTTTTTATGAACATCCTGCCGGTATGTGCGATTTCGAAGTTGATCCATATCAGGTTGCCATAAAAGAAGTAGAAGAAGAAACAGGGATCACTATTACTCGAGAAGACTTAACGCTTCTTAATAAAGAAGTGTTATATACTTCACCCGGTTTATTAGATGAAGGTGGTTATTTTTTCTATACTAAGTTATCGCTCTCATCTTCAGAAATTGCTGATCTTCAAGGAAAAAGTACGGGAGCTGAACACGAATCCGAAGCGATAACGTTAGCCGTAACAACTTTCGAGGAAGCCTTAACTTTGACAAAAAGTGTTAATGCTAAAATGCTCATTCTATGGTATCTTAGATTACAAGAAAATGGAACAAGAGGTTGAAAAAGAAGCATTTATTGCATTTCTAACCAAAAAGAAGATTAACTCCCAAGCCTTTCAAACCTCAGAACCAAAAATTTGGCACGACTTGGCAGAACAGTTTTTGATTTTAGGTGTAAACGGTTTCGACCAACGAAAGAAATTTTTTATTAATAATTGGCGTATCCGCTACCCTTTGTGAAATATTTTGCCACGAGTGGGCTGTAGTTTTTAATCCATGAGTAGGCTGTAACCTTCTTTATTCTAAATTTCATCGTAGATTTGTAGCTGTTATTGTAAAAATATGTCTGAAAGCATCCGCCAGAAAAAATTTGCTCGCCTGCTCCAACGTGAGTTAAGTGAAATTTTACAAAATAAAATAGAGGGTTTAGAAAAAACCATAATTACGGTTTCATCTGTTCGGGTAACACCAGACCTGTCTATTGCACGGGTGTACCTAACTGCCTTTCCCGATGCACAATTATCAGTTTTGATACGATATCTGAATGACGAAACAGGTTCAGTTCGTTACATCTTAGCAGAAAGAATTAAAGATAATGTTAAATCAATGCCATCCTTAATGTTTTTTAGGGATGATTCTTTAGAAACGGCTAATTCTATTGACCAATTATTAGCCAAAGCAAAGGAAACGGAATCAAATCAGGATGAAGAAGAACTCAAAAAGCTATACAAAGATTTAGACGATAATTAATATGAAGCTGTCATTCACAATCGCAAGGCGATATTTGTTTTCGTCCCGGTTACCGATTGCGCTAAATTTAATTTCTGTTATTTCGGTATTAGGGATCACCTTTGGTACAGCATTATTATTTATCGTTTTATCAGTTTTTAACGGTTTTCATTTTCTCATCCGTGATTATTACCAAGCCTATGATGCAGATTTACGCATTGTGCCAAAAACAGGCAAATATGTTATTTTTTCACCCGATACTTTACAAAAAATTCAATCAACTCCCGGAGTAGCATTAGTAACTACCACTATTGAAGGAAGAGCAATCATAAAGAAAAATGAGAAACAAAAGATTATTCGGTTAAAAGGAGTTACGGCAGATTATCGCAAGGTAACTCAGATCGCGTCTTTAATAGAAATTGGGCAGTACGGGCTTAAAACAACTGATGGAGACCATACCGCTGTCATCGGTTCAGGTGTTGCTTATAGCATTAACGCCTCGGTAGATGACTGGGTTACGCCTTTGGAATTGTTTACGGTATCCGAAAGCGCAGATTTATTAACAACCGATCCCGAACAGGCTTTACATAAACGCTACGTTTATCCTGCAGGGATATTTAACAAGCATCAAGAATACGACAACCAATATGTATTAGTGGATTTACCCATTGCTCAAGAATTATTTGAAGCAGAAAATCATATTTCTGCTTATGAAATCAAAGTATTAGATACAGATCAAGTAAAAGATACTCAAAAATCTTTATCAAAATTATTAGGTGGGAAATATGTTGTAGAAACGTGGTATGAACAACATAAAACAATGTATGAAATTCTACGTAATGAGAAAACAATCGCAGCTTTGGTGATTATTTTTATGATGATTTTAATATCATTTAACATCATTGGTGCATTAAGTATGATTATCACCGAAAAAAAGAAGGATATTGGGATACTTTTAACTTTAGGAGCATTGCCGAAAACCATCCGTGATATTTTTATCTGGGAAGGATTTTTCATCGGTTTTGTGGGCGTTTGCTTAGGAATGATACTTGGCATTAGTTTTTGCATGTTGCAAAATGAATATCATATCCTTTCCTTCCAAGTTTCAGAGGAAACATCGCTGATTGTAGATGCATTTCCGGTAAAAATGCTTCCTTTAGATGGTGTTATTGTCATTTTTACTGTATTTACTTTATGCTTATTGTCTGCCATTATACCGGCTCGCCATGCTTCAAAAAGTCTAATCCGAAAAAGCCTTTTTGAAACATAAAAAATTTTCATTTTGTCCGATTCTTGTTTAATTTAGCAATCATTGTTGGCTATCAAACATAATATTCGATGCCCTTCCAATCATGAATAAAACACTAAACATTCATTGTGCTTCTTGCGCTAACTTTGAAGATTCTTTTTTCAAATTATGTAGCCCAAATGAATTAGATCAGTTGCACCAAAAAAAAATGTGCAATATTTTTCAAAAAGGACAGATCATCTTTTTTGAAGGTAATTACCCCTTAGGACTTCATTGCATTAACAAGGGAACTGTTAAACTTTACAAAACCGGTATTGACGGCAAAGAAATTCTACTCCGTATCGCTAAGCCCGGAGACTTTTTAGGTTATAGAGCCTTAATTGCTGACGAAAATTATGCTGCAACTGCTGAAGCTTTGGAAACTACCCATATTTGCTTTACCTTTCGTAACGATTTTCAACGTTTAGTAGAACAAAATCAGGATTTTTCGCTAAAACTACTCCAAACACTCTGCCATGAGATTGGTTTAGTGTATGAACGAATTATGAACTTGTCCCAAAAAACAGCACGAGAACGCTTGGCAGAAGTGTTACTCATGCTTTGGAATCGTTTTCATTCCGAACGGGAACAAAACTTGGACGAAAAATATTTAGGTATCCAGCTTCCTCGAAATGATTTGGCAAACCTTGCCGCAACAACGACGGAAACTGCCATACGTTTGCTAAGCGAGTTCAAAGATGACGGCTATGTGGAGTTAGTCGGCAAAAAGATAATGATCCATAACAAAGAAGCACTCCGCAAAGTAGCACGGATTTAATTATCTTGAATTAATAATGACCGATACAATGCTAAAATCTTTTCGCTAAAGGTTTCAAAATTATACGCCTGAACGGACTGAATTGCATTTCGAGATAATTCTTCAGCCAACGCTTTATCATTAACTAATCGGATCATCGCATTATAAATGGCGGTTTCATCTTTATAATCCACAACTAATGCGTTATATTCATGTTGGACGAAATGAGGAGCAATCCCTGATAGGGTAAATATGGAGGGAAGCCGGGCGGCGCAGGCTTCAATGTAAACCTGCCCAAAGGCTTCAGTGGTGATATTCGTTGGTACATGAATGAAAATATCCATCATCTTAAAAAGATGCACCATGTCATTCTCAAATTCAATTTTAATATAATTGCGCTGGGGAATATCTGCTAAAAGTTTATCTATGTTAAACTCACCTTTTGCATTGGCTAATATTAATAAACTATCGGGGTAAATATGCAATAAATGCTTAAATGCGGGCAGAATGTATTGAATACCTTTCCATTTTGTCAATCGAGATACGACCCCAATAACCGGTGATAAACCTTGGGGATTATATTTCATCTTCATAGTTTCCAGTTGTTGCGGATTAATTTGTTGCCAATGTTGGAGTTGAAATCCATGCGGAATGGTTATCACTTTATCAGATGCTACATTTTCTTTATGAATTAATATCTCCGCAACGATTGGACTAATCGCAATAATCTTATGATTCAAATAATTTATAAATTTATCATATTTTACGGCATCAGGGTAGTAAACTAAATGAAAATCACTGTGATGCCGGGTATAAATGCGATATTTAATACCTATCAACCAAGAGGCAACGCTCCCAATTAAACCGGAAATAAATAAATGAGTATGAACAATTTGCGGTTTATATCCGCTTAAAGTTCTCATAGTCTTCCATAAAGCCTTCAGTAAATCCTTCTTAGTATGATAATTAACTTCAGTAAAAGGTATGCCATGCTCAGATAAATACTCAGATAAATAGCCCCTTTTTGATTGCAAAAGAATAAAGGAATAAGAAACCAACCCTTGGTGAGCTTCTATTAAGTGTTCAAACTGAATGGAACGATCAATATTATGTAAAATAATTGTAACACGAATTGGAGATTCCATTTAATTTTTTGTATTAATATGAATAAATTAACGCCATGAAATAACACCTCTTCCTCCCGAAGTATTCCTTCGTATGTTTGGATTTTGACCCGCATAAAAGCGGTCAGAAACGGCTAAATCCCGAAATTGGGGTAAAATGCCACTAAGCCAAGCACCGCCTCTGTATCCCGCTCCTATGCCGTCTAAAAGCCACGATGGAATGTCCGCTGAACCAGAAAGGTCTAATGTACCGTCGCCGTGTTCACCATCAAATCTAACTCCTTCCGGTAAAACAGCAATGCAAAGTTCCCAAAGGTTGCCGCTCAATTCCATTGCGCCGTAAAAACCTGCTCCCGATTGCAAACGATTGGATACCGATTTTGCTGAAAATCCACAACGTAAGGGTCCCCAAGGTCCTTCATAACCATGTGAAGCAATGCCTGTTGTGTCATCTGATGATTCCGTAACGGTTTCATCTGTTGTAGCATCATTTAGAAGCGTATTAGCATCTCGAACGTAAGGCGTTGCCCACGCAAATTCTAAGATTTTGGACTGATTATCAGCACCGCGACAGGCTTTTTCAAACTCTAACTCGGTCATCGGACGTAAACCCGACCAATCTAAATAAGCCAATATATCAGCCCATGATAAAAAATTACAGGCTCGATTAGCTCCATCATCCGGCGAATTAAAAGGATTATCCGCATTGGCATTCATAACATATACCGCAGGAGTCGTTTCATTACCGGAACGGATGATTACAATTCCATTTCTATTTTGATAAGTCCCATCAAAACTCATCGCATAAGTGCCGGGCGCGGATTCAGGGGGCTTTTGGGTGCGATTTTTTTGTTGAACGTAGCCCAAAGTGTTCAAAAAAGTCGTATATTGCTCTTGTGAGATTTCATATTTCATCATGTAAAAAGGTGCAAAACCTTTTGGAAATGATGTCGGAATAACCTCCGCCGGAAAGAATTTTGTTTTGCTTTTTAAGCCCAAAAGTGCATTTTCAGACTGAATATGGTAGGGTTTACTCAATGAATCAGCCTCTAACGAAAAATTAGAAGCCCCGTCGCCCACAAAAAAACCTCCTTGCGGAACAAAAACCATCTCAATACCATGCACTTGAATTGCCGTTGTTGTAAACGAAATTTCATTTTTCAGTTGTATATTAACCGTTGTAGGTTGAATATTTCCCGAACCGAAGTCTTTTCGCCTGATAATCAAGCCCTTATCCGTAACCGAATGGTTACAAATAGCCGTTAATAGTCCGACTGAGGATGCTTCAGAGATGGTTGCATGTTTCCACGTTCCGTTTTCTTTCACTTTAATGAAAATCCATATGGCATCGTGGTTATTGGTTTGTTCATTATTCCAACTATTTTGCCAGCTGACCTCAAAACTTATGTTGGTACGATCCTCCACTTTGAGCCTTTGGATTTGAACTCCATTGGCAAATAAATTCAAATTGATATATATGAAAGATAATACCAAAAACGTGAGCCTTTTCATGCTTTTTGTAAAGATGCGTTCGGGCAAAATTCGCAAGAATTTTTTGCCCGACAACGCAATTAAAATACTAAGGTTATTTTAATTATTTATACGCAAAAACGGGGTATAACTCCCTGATAATCAAGGAGTTAGCAACGTATGAAAAACCACCAGTAGGCTGTTTTTCTACCATGAGTGGGCTGTAATCCTGCCACGAGTAGGCTGTTTCATTGCCCGCAGTAGGCTGAAAAGTACAATCCATGAGTAGGACGTATAAACGCTGCCATGAACAGGCTGTAAATTATTGCCACGAGTGGGCTGTATAAATTCTGCCGTCAGCGGGCTGAAAAGTATAATCCACGAGTAGGACGTATAAACGCTGCCACGAACAGGCTGTAAATCATTGCCACGAGTGGGCTGTATAAATTCTGCCGTCAGCGGGCTGAAAAGTACAATCCACGAGTAGGCTGTAAGATGAATTCAGTACCTAAATTCAACTGTTTAATTTAAACTATTTATGATTGCAAAATCAGTAATTATGTTGTTTTTTTAACTTAAATACATTAAAAATGATGCTTAAATTCATAAATTATTTGCAAGTGATGATATTTTTTAACAACTGGTTCAACCCTAATTTCAGGTTCAACGCTTGTTAAGTTTCTTAAATTATTTCGCTGAAATTTGTTTATTATATAAAATATATACGAATTTTAAAAATATCGTGCAATGAATTTTTATACAGATAAAGCAACGATTTTATGAAAAAAACATGTATAGTGATTTATAATTTATTTGATAGGGTTTGTAAATAAATAACAAATTAATTAAAATGTATTTTAATGTTAAATATATAAAATTAGCACACTCTAAATAATTATAATACATAACTTTGAATCGAATATATATTAAAACAAATATCACGATGATAAAATTTATTTTTACGAGCATAATCATGCTCATCTATTCCGTGTTAACCCTCACAGCACAAACGTCTGAAGACAAAAAACTAATAGCACTTGGTAAGGCGTACAAGGATAGTATGTTCCGCAACGAGCCAACAAAGGAGTTCATTCAATCGCTTAAAGCCGATGTTCCGAATGGGTTGAAAGAAGCAACAGATTTTATTGTTCAGACGATCACAACAAAGAATAAATTGTTGTCTGACATTTATTTGAAGCGTCCTTCCGATCAAGTGTTGAAACAAATATTTATTGCGCGTAAGTTAGACTTAAATATGCGGGAAGAAAACCCTATTGATAATTTCAAACTACTTGACAGCCTAAAGAAAAAAGAAGTGTTAATCTATGAGATGGTAGATAACTACTATGGAATGCTTTTTGCGGCAGTAGGCAATAAGAATCAACCGTTTGATCTTTCTAAGGTAAACTTTAAGCTAAGTGAATATAACTTTAAAGATGATACCGAACAGGGGATATTCTTTTTGCATTGTATGAGGGATTGCGGTACTCAAATATGGGGATTCATTAATATTCCTAAACCACCCAACACCAAAGAGGCATATAAATACATCAATAGATTTCCTAAATTTAATGGTCGCCCTTATTATTATTTTAATGATTTTAGTTTCAAGGATTTTGATATGGTTATCATCATTGATGAAGGAATGCAAAGCTATAAGGCATTCTATTTAGATAAATATTACGAGACGTTTCTCAATCACTTAATTACCCTAAATAAAGAAAAACGTCCTGAAAAAGAGGTGCATGATTTGCTCTTGGGGTCAATATTGCGGGAGCGTAGTTTGTATAAGTACACTAAATACAAAGATGTATTAGAGCGTCTTTTTACCGAAGTAAAGAAGGACTAACAAGCGATCACTTGTATTTTCGATATAAAAATGCTTTACTACGGCAAGGGGGCTATTTTATTTAAGGGAAACCGCTTTACTTTGTACTGATAACAGTTTGTACACATGAAAGCTATTCACATCGCCATATATATTATTGTCTTAGGGCTGAGCGGTCTTTCGGCACAAAATAATCCGCCACCCCAACCCTACCAGCAACCGCAATATCAACAGCCTCCGCAACAACAGTATCAAGTGCCACCGCCCCAACCGGCGCAACAGCCTCAGTATCAACAACCCCCGCAACAACAGTACCAAGTGCCACCGCCCCAACCGGCGCAACAGCCTCAGTATCAACAACCTCCGCAACAACAGTATCAAGTGCCACCTCAACAGCCAAATACAGTTCCCCAACAACAAACAACCGTTCAACCGTCCGTAGAGCAAGTTCCCGAAGTGCGTAATATCAAACATATTATTAAATGTGAGCCGACCTTGCTTTTGAACGGTGATTTACCCATTCATTATGAATATTTTTTGTTCAAAAGGATGAGTTTGGAAGCAGGTTTAGGCTTGACCTTCCGGGATTACATCCGTGATTTGGCTTTTGATTTCAATGATCTATTGTCCAAAAGTCCCGAAGGCAAAGGCAGTGAATTCGCACGAGCCAGATTAGGCGTTAGTTTTCGGGCAGGGGTACGATTTTATCCGACGAAGAAGGCGGAGAGGGGATCGGGTCCCTATTTTGCCTTTCAATTCCAAGCCAAAAGCTATAATTGGGTGTCGGAATATAAGTCGGAAAAATTTTCAGCACCGATTGAGGCAAACGAAAAGCGTAATTTTACGGATTTTAACCTCATTTTTGGAAAGCAAAAGGTTTTCAAGAGCAATATTACCATAGATATGTATGGTGGTTTAGGCGTTAGAAGTCGAACAATCAAACGATATAAGATCAATCCTTCTTCAGAAAATAACGCAACACCGCTTTTGGATGATGAGAAGACCGACTTGATTCCTAACATCGTAGCCGGCATTAAGTTAGGATTTGCTTTTTAATCAACAACTTTGACCGCCAAAGAGCAACTTCGATCCCTCCGGACTAAAATATTTTTCAGTCTTGGATTGATCCATCTGGTTATGATAACCGGTGTAAGTGGATTCATGTGGATTGAAAAATACAGTTTACTGGATGCCTTTTATATGACGGTGATAACGATTGCCACTGTCGGATTCATGGAAGTGCATCCCTTAACGCCTGAAGGGCGTTTATTTGTTTCTTTGCTCATCATGATAAACGTAGTAACGTTTACTTATGCTTTTACATCACTTTCTTCCTTTCTACTGGAAGGAGGCATTAAAGAAATGTTAAAAACCATTAAGATGACCAACAAAATAGATGAATTGAAAAATCACGTGGTCGTTTGCGGTTATGGGCGCATCGGCAGGCAGGTATGCAAAGAGTTGTATTTGGAAAAGCAACGCTTTGTGGTCATTGAAAAAGATGAAGCGCATTCAAAAGCCTTAGAGCAGTCGGGTTTTTTATATATTATGGGAGAAGCAACGGATGATGCTGTTTTGGAACAAGCCAGTATTCGACAGGCACACGCCCTCATTACTACCTTACCCGATGATGGTGATAATGTTTATGTGGTACTTTCTGCCCGTGAAGCGAACCCCTATTTACAAATAATATCGCGTATTCAAAATGACCGTTCGGAATCGAAACTCAAGCGGGCGGGCTGTGATTTTACGGTCATGCCGGAACGGATTGGCGGTTCGCATATGGCGACCATCGTTACCAAGCCGGATATATTAAAATTTTTACAGGTATTGACAGCACCGGGAGGCACCGATTTATACTTCGGAGAAGTGAAATATGAAAAAGAACTTTCTGGTAAAACCTTACGTGAATTGGATGTACGCGCCAAAACCGGCGTAAATATCATCGGATTCAAGCTCCCGAACGGCGATTTTATTGTTAATCCGTCTCCTGATACCCGATTTGAAGCCAATACTAAAATTATTGTCTTAGGTAACAGAGATCAGATTAATAAATTTAACGAAATCATACGTACAGCCTAATAGGTAGGTAGTTTTATTTCTGCCTCAATTCGATAAACGGGATAACGATTGTGCGATTTCTCATAGAATTTGGATCGCTTAAAGATAAAATGCAACTGCTTAAAAGCATCTTCTGCGAATATCGGATCATTTTTCTTTTTTTGTTCAAAATCGGCTTTGATTTGTGGGTCGGATTGGAGTAAATCGTATGCCGTCGCATCAAATTTGTAATCCGTGAACCATTCTTTTTGCATCAACACCCCGTCAAAGAAATTCCATGCAAAGTACGAGTCGGGCGATTGCGGTTCTAAAGCAGTCATCAAATAGTAGTTGGCGCGTTGGTTCATCGGTATGAGATAATCCCCCTTAAACAAATGCACAGATTGACGCTCTTTTCTTAATTTAATATCCGAATGAACGTAATGGGCTTCATACGGATGCGTAGGCGTGTGTAAATCTTCAATATAATAAGCGTACACGGATAGCAAGGTATCTTTTGCCAAACGTTTCATTTGCACGTTATTGAGCCGTAAACGCTCGATTATATCGTACCAAGCCTGTGGGACGATATAATATTGGGGTTTTTCGATAATGGTCGTTGCTTGGTATTTCCTGTAATAGGGAATTTGTTTTTCAACAACCACTCGATTATCGTACACTAATTTATCTTTTCCCGTAACCAAACTATGTTCCCGATGCACGGGATAGCCCTTGTAGGTGATATTTTGTACCTGTGTGGTATCTAACCGCCAATTCAGGTCAAAAATTTGGCGAGATTTTACTTCATTAATCGCATCTTGACGGGTTTGAACGATCAGCTTTCCATATTTTGAGAGGCATTCTAAAGCCACCGTCAGTAGCCGGTACGTATGTTCTACTCTTTCGGGGAAAGGACGGTATTTATTGGCTTCAGCTACGAAACCAATAGTCTGAAACAAAGCCGCGTAACCCGTCGCAAAGCGGGGTAATTCCAAAAAATCAGCCACTCCTTCAAACGGTGTATCATGTATGGTATTAATATAAGGGAACATTTCCCTCTGATGATCTTTCATCCGTTGATATAAAAAAGGTTCTACCGTTGATAATACAAAACTTGCCAGTGGTTGCCCCAATTTATCTGTTTGGGTCGTGATGAGCGTCATCGTGTAGGGGTAATCTGCACCATCGGTGGTATGTGTATCTATAAATACATCAGGATCCCACTGCTGAAATATGTTGATTAATGCACGGGTATTTTTGCTTTCCGCCTTAACAAAGTCCCGATTGAGGTCTAAATGACGAGCATTTCCTCTGAAACCCAGCTCTTCAGGACCATTTTGGTTGACTCGATGACAACAGGAACGTATCAAACCGCCGTCAATATTGTAATAAGGGACGATCAACACAACCACTTCTTTCAGAAAATCTTTCAGATTGTCCTTGTCATGTAAAATCTTTTGAGCAAAAAGCAGGGACGCATCTACGCCTTCCGGTTCTCCGGGATGAATGGCATTATTGATTAACAAAACTTTTTTCCCTTTTTGGCGTAAAGAGGTCGGTAAAAAATCACGATCTTCAGAAATAACAAAAAGATACAGGGGGTTGCCCACGTCTGTCAATCCGTAAGTTGTCAGTAAGGTTTGCGGGAAACGACGGGTTAAGTTAAGGTATTCCTGAATAGTCTCTTGATACGTAAGCGTTTGGTTACGTAAATATTTCGTCGTAAAAAGGGCAGAAGTATCCGTTTGAGCTAAAAGTTGGGGGCTTATTAGCGTGATGGTTACTAAAATTGAAAATATATACTGGTAAATATGTTTCATGTGCGAATGGCAAGTTGGACAAAATTACTATTTTGAGCGCAATAAAAAAAGCCATCGAATTACTCGAATGGCTTTTGATCTATTTATTGATTTATTAACTTAACTGGCTACTGCTGCCGAAGCAGGGATGATGAGTTTATAGCCCGTCCCGTGAACGTTCATAATTTCCAAACGCTCATCGGTTTTGAGGTATTTACGCAGTTTAGTGATGAAAACATCCATACTCCGTGCCGTGTAGTAGTTATCATCTCCCCATATTTTGGTGAGTGCTAAATCACGGTGGAGGACTTGGTTGGAATGCTGACACAGCAAACGTAACAACTCCGCTTCTTTCGTGGAAAGTTTTTTGGTTTCCTCGCCTTCTTCTTTGAGTTGACGCAGTTGGTAATCGAACGTAAACTTACCTAAGGTAAAAATGTCCGCTCCCGGTAACGCTTGTTTATCTATGTTACCATCATAACGACGCATAACCGCCTTGATTCTCAGCACTAATTCCTCCATACTGAAGGGCTTGGTGAGGTAGTCGTCGCCGTACTGGAAACCTTTTTGTTTGTCGTCAATTTTGTCTTTTGCGGTTACGAAGATGATCGGAATTTTGATGTTATCATCCCGCATCTGTTTGGCGACCTCAAAACCATCTTTCTTAGGCATCATTACGTCTAAGATACAGATGTCAAATTCTTCACGACGAGCGGACAAAAGTCCTTCTTCGCCATCACCGCACAGTTTTACGTCAAAACCGCGCATCTCAAGGAATTCGGAAAGGACGTTGCCCAAGTTGGGGTCGTCTTCCACAAGTAATATTCTGGTGTTATCTGCCATAGTTTAAGCCATGCTTTGAGGTTGATATGGAAAAAATACGTCAAAACGACTGCCAACGTTCGGTTTGGATTCTACTTTGATCGTTCCGCCATGGGCTTCGACCAATGATTTCACGTAGCTTAATCCCAAGCCGAATCCTTTAATATCATGTCGGTCGCCGGTATGGACGCGATAAAATTTCTGGAAAATGTGCCGAATTTGGTCTTGAGTCATCCCTAAACCTTTATCCGAAACAGAAATCGTTACGCCTTGATCGTTGCAAGATGTTTTAACGGCAATTTCGGGAGTTTCCGGCGAATATTTGTTGGCATTATCCAACAGGTTCGTTACAATGTTAATAAAATGGAGGGCATCCACCGTAATGATCGGATTTTCAGGACAAAAATCGGTGCTAATCTTGCCTCCTCGACTTTCAACTTGAATAGCAATTTTTTCTAACGCATCTTCGATGGTTTCGTTCACATCCAACTCATCCAAGTTGAGTTTGATCTCCTTGCGTTCTATTTCTGCCATCTGTAAAACACGCACCACTTGATCTTCTAAGCGTTTATTTTCTTCGGCGATGATGTGGGCAAATTTCTTGATCTTTTCGGGTTTCGTATTTTCGTTGACTCCTGAAAGTGCCTCGCTCACCAAAGAAATAGTAGTAATCGGGGTCTTGAATTCATGGGTCATATTGTTGATGAAATCTTGTTTCATCTGGGAAAGTTTTTTCTGATTATGAATCGTTACCACCGTGTAGCCAAAGCATACAATAATCAACGATACAAACATACTTGCCAATCCCAACACGCCCGTATTATTTTCCCAAAACGAAGGTTCTTCATCCGTAAAATTAATCACTAAATTGTACGTCTGATTGTTTAGATCGTAAGGGAACAGACGTACCTTATAGGGAGAAGCCTTTGCATCTTTTTGGGACAAATAGGCGGAAGAAATCATGGAATCTTTCGTCATAATCCCATAGACGAATTCCCGATTGATGTTGTAATTTTTAAGTTCTACCCGCAACAGCGAATCTAACGTACATAAGTTAACGCGGTGATTGATCGGACGATTGACCACCGTTAATTCTTTGATGATCTCCTCTAATAATGAGGCTTTTTGCATCAACTTTTCTCGCTTAGCTTCCTCCGGCGTAAGTTTGATAGAATCGGAAAGATTGCGCAAGGGCAATGAAACTAACGAAGCTCCGTTGTAACTAAAGTGGTCAATAGGAACTTGGTCATTGACTAAGAGCGAGAAAGGAGACGCGCTGGTATGCCGTTCGGACAGTTCGGGATGTGATTGTTGTGCCTGCTGAACGATCAGTTGCTGAAAGGCGGAATGCAATTCGCGCGCACGTTTTTTACACTTATCTACCGATGTTTTCTTGGAGGAGTATCCTTTTACCATGATACTACACCTTTTATTATCCGATAGCGTGGAAGTTACGAAAAACTTATTGGAGCAAATCGGGGCTTGAAATTTGCCTTTGTCGGCAACACCACCGTTAGCCGTAAAATGGACGATGCCCGAACTTCTCCCGTCAGAAATCGCGGGTTGAGCCGGAATTTCCTCTTTTGGCGGTTCGATTTCCGCCGGCGGGTTCAGAGGAACAGCACCTTTTTCGATAGCTTCCGCTTTGGCAGAGGCTTCCACGATGATGGATGTTGTTTCTATCATCTGTAAACGGTTCGATACTGCCATCATTGCATCCTTTACCTGACTGTTGAACTGTTCCTGATGAATCGTGATCGCCTGCTTGATCCAATACAATTGAACCGCGCAAATACCTACTAAAGCAACCGCCATCAAGCCGATGATGAGGTAGAGGATTTTATTTTTTTTTCGCCCTTGTACTTGCATAACTCTTTTTCGCTGATTATTGGGCAAGTTAGCGGTTTGTTTCCAAAAATGATGTGTAGCCTTAAACATAGGCAAGGTTGTTTAGTAAGGTTTAACCTAATCAGTGTTAAGCCAATCGTTATCAATTCATAAGGGTTAGCGGATCAATCCATTTACCGTCGGCTCGGATCAGGTCTATCAGCTTATCAACGGCAAATTCCGTTTTTACGCTCTTTTCGACCAAATCTTTACCGCGATAGAGCGAAATCTGATCTACACCCGAACCTACGTATCCGTAATCGGCATCCGCCATCTCACCGGGACCGTTAACGATACATCCCATCACTGCAATTTTCACGCCTTTCAGGTGTTCGGTTCGCAGTCGGATGTGTGCCGTCGTTTCTTGCAGATCAAAAAGTGTGCGACCGCACGACGGACACGAGATATATTCTGTTTTCGTTATACGGAGGCGTGCCGCCTGCAGGATGTTAAAAACCGTTTTATTTATATCTTCTTTGGTGATTTGTTTGCTATTTGTTGTTAACCACAGTCCGTCAATTATGCCGTCGGTTAATGCCTCACTTAAAGCACAAGTCGCATGGATTTGAAATAAAGCTAAGGGCGTGTTGTCAGGATCATGTTCCGAAATGTTAACATGGTGTGCCAAAATGACAGGGAAAGTGATACCCGCTTCCATCAGTTGGACGATAAATGCCCGGTAGGTCTGTACCCCTAATTCCTGCGGAAGATCAAACACAATTACAACCGTAGGGTCGTGTGCGATTATTTTTAGTTCCTCAATGGAAACGTCTTGATAACGAATGAAATTTATTCGTTCACTTTTTGAGCCGTTAATGTAAGCATCCGCATTTTCAAAGAGTGGGAAAGCATTTTCAAAGTCGCCGTTCATCCGCCACGCTTCACGATCATAGACGGCTTTTACGCCCGTCGGCAACATGAAGGGGATGATACTCTTGCCGGCATAGATGTAATCCGTTCCGGTATCGGTCATGTTCCATTTGTCGGGAATAGGGTCGAAAATATGCCCCACTGCTTTCAGATCACTTTCGGAGATACTTTTCCCTTGAAAATCTGAGACAACGCGCGGTATTTGTCCGCCTCCGATATTACCGACAGCATTGGTTAACCGCCTAAAGGATTGGAAGGGATCAAAAGGTAAATTTATTTCGGGTAAAGTAATTTCCGCCGTAGTATAATACGTATAATGTTTAACGATTTCACGGGCTACGGGTATTTCAAATTCCGGTGGTTCGGTTAAGGAAACCCGTACGGTATCGCCGATGCCGTCTGCCAGTAAAGCCCCGATTCCCAAAGCCGATTTGATGCGTCCGTCCGAACCTTCGCCGGCTTCCGTTACGCCCAAGTGGAGCGGATAAATGCCGCTACCTCTTTGCTTGAGTTGGGCGACCAAAAGACGGTAGGCTTCGGTCATCACTAAGGGGTTGGAGGACTTCATGGAAATGACGATCTGGTCATAGCTAAGGTCTTCGCAGATGTCCACAAATTCTAAGGCGGAAGCCACCATACCTTCGGGCGAATCCCCGTAACGGCTCATAATCCGATCCGATAGCGAACCATGATTCGTGCCGATGCGCATCGCCGTACCGTATTCTTTACATATTTTTACCAGAGGTGAAAATCGCTGGTAGATACGTTCTAATTCAGCTTGGTATTCGGCATCGGAGTATTCGATGGTTTCAAATTTTTTCTTGTCGGCAAAGTTTCCCGGGTTGATGCGTACTTTTTCCACGATTCGCGCCGCGATTTCCGCCGCATTCGGGGTAAAATGAATATCCGCTACCAAAGGCGTAGCATAGCCCCGTTTCCGTAGTTCGTTATTGATATTCAATAGGTTTTCGGCTTCATTTTTACTGGGGGCAGTAATGCGGATGTATTCACAGCCCACTTCGATCATACGGATACATTCCTCTACGACGGCAAGGGTATTCATCGTATCCGAAACGGTCATGGATTGTAAACGGATGGGATGATGCGCCCCCATCGGCACGTCGCCAATCCTAACCTCACGGGTTGGGACACGTTGATAACGAACCAATGATTCACAATAGGTACGAAAGGTTGATACGATGGAAGCGTTCATGTACGGAACTTTAATATGTTAAACGTAAAAGGAGGCGGTTTCGTTTATTCGGTCAAAAAAAGTTTCGTAATCGAAGAGAAAGAGGGGTAAAACCAAATCTTTTAGCCCAATGCCTTCCCGTAACTTTAATTTTACGTAACTTTGGAAGTTGAATCAGTAGTGCATATGCTTTTCAAACACCATCGTTTATACGGCTTGCTTCCTATTTGGGCTTTTCTTATCGGAATAGTCCTCTGTTCTTTTGCCGAAATACAAGCTCAAGTGGTACGGTATGTGCCAACCGAATATCTTACCATCAATGAGGCTTATCTTGCCTGTGCGCCCGGAGATACAATCGTTGTGGATGCCGGAACGTATCGAGAATCGTTACGCATCAAACAGCCGATTACCATCTTAGGGAATAATGCCAATGTGAAAGCTACGGGTAATCGTAATGCTGAAACCATTATCGAAAGCGACAGCCTCAATGCTGTATTTGTTATCGAATGCGATTGTGATGTAACGATTGCGGGCTTTACATTTTCGCCGGGTAAAAGGTTCGCCCTGTTTGCTTCGGGAAACCGCCCCAATATTACGTTCCAAAATAACCGCATTCTGGGGGATAACGTCGGCGGAGGCGTTCATCTGAACGGTATTTCGGGGATTACGGCATCGGATAACTTATGGAAAAAGGTCATTCAAGGCGACAGCCCTGCGATCTATGTGTACAATAGTACGGACGTTATTTTATTGCGGAATACCATTGACTCCTCTTATGCCGGTATTCGTTTGGATGGTGTGCAGGCTTCCGACCGTTCCAATGCCATTCAATACAACACGATACGCAATTTATCAAGCTACGGGGTACTCCTTTCCGATAGTACCCGCGCCCTGCAAAACGTCTTGGTGGCGGAAAATTTAATCGAAAGAGTCAATAATCGCCGATTTACCGATATAGGCGGGATCACCATTGACGGGAAAGCGAATAAAGGGTTCAACCTGATTAAAATTCAAAATAACCACATTAACGTAGCCTATAACGGTTATGCGGTCAAAAATTTGTCTAACTTGACGAATGACGATATTACGTTCCGCTATAATGCCTTAACCAATCATACCAATGCGGGACTTTATCACGCTGGAAGTGGTGTACTTGATGCAATCGGTAACTGGTGGAATGACGGTTTAGGTCCGCAAGACCTTGCCAACCCGGATGCCAAGCGCGGATTACGCATTCGCAGTCTTGCCTCCGAGACCGTTAATTACGCGCCTTGGATTTATCGCTACACGGATTCCGCTAATGATACCATTGGTATTCAGCTCCGCCAGCCGACGACTTACGGCGTAAGAAAATCTTTTCCTAAAACCGCTTTACCCCAAACGGCGAATAATATCGCTACCCGAAACGATAGTTTGCTGTTTTTGGATAGCGATTATACAACGGATGACGTTCGTTTCACGAAAGATTTAGTGTTGACTTCCAAAGTCCGTCCCACCCTTCGAGATATTACTGTTGGTGCGGATACCGTTACGAAAATTGTTAGTGTTGTCGGGAATTTCAATGCTAAAAATATCACCTTACGCGGTGTTGGTAACGGAGGCAGACTCTTAGCACGAGATACCGTCTTTTTCAGTGAAAATATCACGGAAGACAGCCTGCGCCACGCCATCGGAACGGTGCAAACAGCTCGGACAATCGGAGCGGGTGGCGATGCTTTCGGCAATATCGGTTTACAGTTGGAGGCAGGGAAAGATAACCTCAACCGCGTTACCATTACCCGCAAAACCGGTACAATCGCCGACCAAAAAGTGGATGGGCTTCCTTCCATGCAAATTTATTTTCATTTACAGACGACGGGTAGTAACCTTGCTTCAGGCAGAAGGGCGACTTTTCGTTGGTTTACGGCATTTAATAACGGCGTTGATCCTGCTAACATCGTCCTATGGGAACGAACTGATCCTAAGCAGGGCTGGAAAGCACGTACCAAAGTCCAATCTGTTATAGGACAACCGCAAGTATGGTTAGATACCTTAACAAAACGTGGGGAGTTCACCTTTTCCGCATCGCCACGTTGCTTGGACTTAGTCGCAAAGGCAGGCAAGGATACTTCCGCTTGTATCGGTTTAAGCGTTGATCTGCACGGCGGACACACGGGCGGAAATGAACCTGTATTTTATCAATGGCAACCGACGGAGGGACTTTCTAATCCTAATAGTGCAACACCGACTTTCTTATTGACTACCAACCGAATCTTTACCCTCACCGTAACGGATAGCAAAGGCTGTATTTCCACCGATGAAGTACATTTTTCCGCCCTTAAACAACCGATCATCAATGCGGGCAAATCCATCAACTTATGTAAAGGACAATCTGGACAATTTAATGTAACGGGCGGTATTGCATACATTTGGGAGCCGTCGAACGGTTTATCTGACCCTTACGTAGGCAACCCGTTTGTAACCGTGAATCAGAATACACGCTATCAAGTGATTGGTTTCGGCGGTAACGGTTGTGCGGATACGATCTTTGTTGAAGTTAATGTATATGAAAGTCCGATCATTGACCGTCGTAATCCTGATGTAGCCTTCTGTGCGGGGGATAGTGTAGGCTTACGTATTTCGGCACGGGGTAATTTTTCCAATACCTTTACCTACAACTGGCAGCCGAGAACAGGTTTGAGCCAATATAATGCGCCCTTCACCACTGCCCGTCCCGCTAAGACGACCCTTTATACCGTAACCGTTACCAATGAATACGGCTGTACGTCTTTTGATACGATAAAAGTTACGGTTCATCCTACGCCGAAAGGTTATGCGGGAGAAGATAAAACCATCTGCGCGGGTACACGTATTCAGCTCAGGGCAACTGGAGGAGCTACTTACCTGTGGGGACCGACCGAGACGATGATTGATTTTCGTTCGGCAGGTCCATACGTTTTCCCGGAAGTAACGACGACTTACAGCGTGCAAGTTACCGATTCGTTCGGATGCACCAGCGTGGATGAAGTTACCATCACCGTTTTGCAAAATCCCGCCGCGAATGCCGAAGGTACTACCAATATCTGTTCTGGAGATCAAGTACGGCTTAATGGTTTCGGGGGCAAAACGTTCTACTGGTCGCCCCCCGATTTATTGGATGACCCTACGGCTTCCAATCCGATAGCTTCACCGAAGGAGACAACAACATTCACCCTGCAAGTAACCGATGATAACGGTTGTAACGGACTTACGTTTATTACAATTAATGTTCAGCCCCGCCCCGAGATTGAAGTTACCAAGAGTACCAAGATTTGTCTGGGTGAAACGATAAAACTATCTGCTACGGGGGGTGTAAAATATTTGTGGGAGCCTGCCATTTACTTGGATAATCCCGAAAGTGCAACGCCTAACGCTACGCCGGATGTGCAGACGACTTACACAGTAACCGTCTTTAATGAGTTTAATTGTTTCCGTAAGGAGCAAGTAACCGTTTTCGTCGAGCCAATTCCTTTAGCTTTCGCGGGATATGACCAAATCATCTGTCCGGGCGGAAAAGCACAACTTTTAGCCATCGACGGTACGGGCTATTCATGGCAACCCGCTACGGGACTTTCTAATCCGAACATTGCAAATCCGGTAGCTACGCCTTTGGAGACTACTACTTATACGTTATTAGTACACGGACGATTCGGCTGTACGGCGATTGATTCGGTTACGATATTTGTTTTAAGGAATAATGAACCGCTCGTGCGCCCGTCCAACAATGTATTCATATGCAGAGGCGGTTCGGTCTTGTTGGAAACTTTTTACCAAGCCGAAGCCGCTTACCAATGGTACAAAGACGGTCAGAAACTCAACGGGGCGTTAAGCACCAACTACCGCGTTTTCCAAGCGGGACGCTACCAATTAGAAGTTACCCTCAACGGTTGTGCTGTAAAGTCGGCGGATGTGGTCGTTTCTGAGGGCGGTATTCCGGCGATAGATGCGGGAGAACCCGTTTCCGTTTGTTTTAACGGCACCGGTGCGCAACTGAATGCTACGGGAGGCGTTCGCTATCAATGGTTTCCACGCGCAGGACTTTCCAATGATACCATTCCGAATCCGATTGCTAACCCGCAGGTAACGACCGTATATACGCTGTACGCCACAGATGCGGGAGGCTGTACTGGGAAAGATTCCGTTACGGTGGCGGTGAGTGTTCGCCCGAATGTACGCATTACCACCAATAGAGAACCGACCCTTTGTTTCGGTGAAAAATTGGAGATGCGTGTACGCCCTGTTGAATTTGCGAAATACCGTTGGTTCAGAAACGGACAGCCTCTACCCGATACGGATAGTTCTGTTTACAAAGCCGAATTATCAGGAAGTTATACTTGTCAAGTAACCTTAGTGGGTTGCGATCCCGTAGAGTCGGATGTAGTAAACGTAACCTTTTTAGCACCGCCGACCGTTTCTGCGGGACCTGACTTTTATATCTGCACCGCCGGCAAAGGCGTTAAGTTACAAGGGCGTGGCGACGGACCCCGAGGCGTACAATTCCGTTGGGAGCCGAATATCGGTTTGAGTAATACCGCGTTGGCTGACCCAATTGCGTTACCGTCGCGGACGACTACTTATACGTTAACGATTGTGGACGGGCGCGGTTGTCATGCTTCGGATGAAGTTACTGTTTACGTTTCGCCGACGGCTTTACTGCCTTCCCCGCAAATATTACCGGCGGGAGATATTAAGTTCTGTTCGGGCGATAGCGTAACGATTGACGTGCCTTACATTCAAGGTATTACGTATCAGTGGTTCAAAAATGATAAAGCCATCATCGGTGCGGATACTAATTTCTTGGTGCTGAAGGAAGCAGGTATCTATAAAGTATCGGTTTCTTCGGCGGGTTGTCCGATCCAATACTCCGCCAATAAATTGGTCTTGGTGAATGATGCGCCATTGGTTTCCGCTGAAGTGAAAGATGCTTCCTGTCCAACTTGTTTTGACGGTGCGATTCGCTTGGAGATTTCAGGCGGAACTCGTCCGTATAGCATTACCTACAACAGTCAACCGACCGATAATCCCAACATAACCAACTTGCAATACGGTACGTACCAAATTAGAGTCAAAGATGCTGTACATTGTGAGGTCGTCTTATCCGCAACGGTAAAGCCTTATCCGACTTCGGTAGCGGAGGGCTTATCGGAAAGTTTTGCAGTTTATCCCAATCCGAATAACGGTCAGTTTGAAGTGATTTACCCGCAGGGAACTGTTCAGCAGGTAGCTTTAACGACTTTGACGGGGCAAACGGTCTATCAAACGTACCCGTCGGGCGAATCTTCGGGGTTAAATATTTATGCTAATTCCTTGTCATCTGGTATTTATTTGTTGAAGTTGAGTGATGGCAACGGAAATCTAAAAGCCGTTCAGAAGATTATCATCGAGTAAGATCACGGTACAAATACTTTTTCACCAACCGCCCTAAAAAGGCGGTTTTTTTATACTTTGGCACGAATTTTGTTAAATATACCATGACGAAGTACATTCTTCGGTATCCATGAAACAACCTTTACGATGAATGAGAGAACGAAAAAATCGCGAGCGTGAGAACCGACACTAACTAAAGAATGAATGAGGTTTGTTGGGCGGGAAAGCTAAGGATAATTCTTGATAGCACCCAAACAATTTAAGCAAATTTAAGCCCGCGATTTTTTCGTCCAAATTATCGGAAATGCAAGAATATTGCCTCTATCTGCTCACGGATTGCAAGTCCGCAACCGATTTACCACAAAGTTTTTAGGAAAAGGCTTTGCGCAGTACAGTATTGCCAAATTTCCCGCTTCGCTAAGAAATTATTAACTTTGCATCGGTTCTCAAAATAACGCTCTTCATTCATCATATTCAGATTTGCTCATGGAAAAATTGCGTATTCTTTTCGCTACGATGGAGATTGATCCATTCCTCAAACTCTCGGATGCGGCTACCTTCATTCGGCAACTTCCCCAAGGACTTCAAGAACGCGGACACGAAATTCGGATATTGATGCCCAAATTCGGGGTAATCAACGAACGTCGTAATCGCTTACATGAAGTCGTCCGGCTGTCGGGTATCAACATTCGGGTCGGTAATGAGGAAAAACCACTGACTATTAAGGTGGCTACGATCAATAACACCCGTCTTCAAGTCTATTTTTTGGATAACGAAGACTATTTCCAGCGCAAATCCGCCCTCGTTGACCAAAACGAGCAGTTTCACGACGATAACGACGAACGCGCTATTTTCTTCTGTAAAGGTGTCATTCGTACCGTAGATAAATTGGGTTGGACTCCGCACATCATTCATTGTCATGGTTGGATGACTTCGCTCATTCCCCTTTATATGAAAGCCATTTGTGCCGAAAATCCCGTTTATAAAAATACAAAGGTCGTTTACACCCTTTACAACGATCAGAATAACCACCCGCTTTCAATGAATTTCGCGGAAAAAGCAGGTTTGGAAGGCATGACCACGCTGAACGAAAAGATAAAAGCCCAATCAGCGCAAACGTATTCCGACTTCTCGATGTGTGGGATGAATGCCGCCGACGTTGTTACCAAAGGACAGCCGACCTTGCAAACGCCGATTGAGGAGCGCATCCGTGCCACCAATTTGGACGTGCAGTATGACTTTAACGGTGAAGATACCAAAAGTTACATCGAATATTACAATACCCTCTATAATACCATTGTCAACTAATATGTTGATCTTTCAGATAAAAAGGGCTATCCTTCAACCGATAGCCTTATTTTTTTGTGTGAGTGCATTGTTTTCTGCCTGCACGCAACCCGATGACATCGGTCAAAACATTCTTTCCACCGCCGACATCAAGGAAGCCCCCGACACCTTCCGCGTTCAACTGCGAACCTTCGACGGTGGCACGTCCCCTTATAGCGACCGTACTTATTATACCCAGATCAGCTCCTCGACTTATCCCGCTTATGTGGATGTAGAAGTCGGCATGTTGGGGAGTTGGTTTGACACCTATTCGGGAAAGACGGATGCCGCCTTATTCGGAGTGTTAAATATGACGGGTTCAAACTTACTTTTCGGGACGAATCCGCAGACCGATTCGATCAGCCTAAAGATGCGCTATTATTCATCTTACGGTAATTTGAATGATCCGATACAGGTGCGGGTGTATGAGATGAACCAAAGTTTTGAAGATCGTATCTATCAAAATAATGAGACCTTTACCTGTAATAGCCAAAATTTAGCTAACGGTTTTACCTGGTTACCTAAAACGGTGAATAGCACTAACATTAAGGATACGCACTATGTTACCATACCTTTACTTGGTGAATTAGGCAACCGTTTTCTGACGGCTGACCCTGCCGTTTTTAAGGATAATACAACCTTTACTAATTATTTCAAAGGGCTGTGTATTCGGGCGGAATCGGTTAATGCACAGGGGCAGGGACGTATCACGGCTATTGATATGACCGATCCTTTCCCTGAAGTGAATCTGTATTATAAATATGATTCTACTTATAAGGATTCTTCCGGTCAAACCCAAACGAAGCGGGCAAACAACAAAGTAACCTTCACCTACGGCAATTCGCGTTATCATCGTTATTTTCAGCGGACGCAAACGGAAGGAACGCTACTCGCCAAATTACTCCAATCCACGAACACCAATGATAATGATGTAGCGATGGTACAGTCCACGCATCCTACGCGCTCGTTGGTGCATTTGCCGAATTTAGCTTCCTTAAAGGATTTGAATATCAATTATGCGCAACTGTCTTTTCGTCCCGTTCCGGCAACGCTGGGCGATACGGCACAAACACCAGTTCCCCAACGGCTGTATTTAATGTTTGCTGGGGATACGACGAAAGGCTTAGAGGATTCCTTACATTTTGCAAAAGCGGACTATGATAAAGTAACCAATGAGTATGTATTTATCATCACGCCGTTTATTCAGAGTATTGTGAACGGACAGCAACAGCCGTATTTTATCTTGCGCGGGTCTCGTTATCCCTATTCGGATGTGGTTTTTCAGCGTACTTTTGTCGGTAACTTTAACAATGCTTCGTATCGTCCGCGTTTGCGAGTGCTGTACACACCCAAGGTTTATTAGCGGTATAACAGCCTACTCGTGGCAGAAAAAAACTCCATGCGATATTTTTTATCGCATGGAGTTTTTTTATAGAGATCATATGTCTAAATTACCGTTGAATAACTACCTTCATTTGTTGGACTTGTCCGCTATGGATGACCTTAATCAGGTAGATACCGTTAGCCCAGTCGGAGGTTGCAATTTGTAATTTGTCATATGGAACGGATGATTCATTTTGGTACATCGTGCGACCGTTCATATCAACAACTTGAACATTCAAGCTACCCGTCAAGGTCGGATCAAACGCTAAGTAGAAATGATCGGTTGCCGGGTTGGGGTAAAGCTGGACCATCATACCACCTTCCGAGATGACCGCATTTTCATCTTTGAAGGCAACGGGGGACGTTTCCGCTAACACTTGATAATCCAATAGATTGTCAAATACATTATTGTATCCGTACACGCGGTAATATAACGTATTCGCTGTCTGTCCATTACGAATGATAACGTCGTTATTTGTTCCCGATTGATATGAACCCGTAACAAATGTTCCGCCGATATACAGTTCTAAGTTATAATTCAAGGGTAACTGACTCAAGGTAAAACGGATATTGGTTGTTGCGGATAACGTAACCTTAAACCAATCTACGTCGCCCGCGCCGCAAATTCGTCCTAATTTTGATGTACCGATCGTTAAGCCCGTAGCGGTTGTGGATGAATTGTTGGATTCGTTGGCATCAGTACAGCTGGCTGTGGTAGTAAAGTTTTGTACAGACGCAAAAGCGGAATTGTTACCTCCCCCGCAATTAGCTCGAATGCGCCAGTTGTAAGCCGTCGAAGCCACCAAGCCCGTCAGTTGATAAGTCGTATTGGTCGTTATAACTGCCGTCCAGGTCGGGGAAGCATTTGTTTTATACTCTAAAGTATAATCAACCGCACCGGATACCGCGCCCCAGTTACAAGTAGCTACGGTAGTTGATACGTTCGTGGTAGAGAGACTACTCGGCGTATTGCAAACGATCAATGTAGTAAAGTTCGTAGAAGCGGTAAACGCGGAATTATTACCGGCACAGTTGGTTCTTACTTGCCATTCGTAGGAAGTATTAGCCGTTAAACCCGTGATGCCTTGGGAAGTTCCCGCTAAAGTGGTGCTTGACCAAGTTACATCACTAACTTTTTTCCACTGTAAAGTATAGTTAACCGCCCCCGACACAGCCGTCCAAGAAGCGATAGCCGATGTTTGAGTAATGCTCGTGGTGGTCATGCCAGTCGGTACATTACAGGGCGGGAGTAGCGTCGTAAAGTTCGTAGAAGCGGTATAGGCGGAATTATTCCCCG
>Ga0209573_1001679_pt1 | contig 32384 bp, 25 predicted proteins | sample TNRBio252014_DNA_FD_185870 | JGI IMG/M metagenome (GOLD analysis project Ga0209573, IMG submission 185870) | Wastewater treatment Type I Accumulibacter community from EBPR Bioreactor in Madison, WI, USA - TNR Reactor_6/25/2014_ DNA (SPAdes)... | ecosystem: Engineered > Bioreactor > EBPR >...
ATCCAGAAGACCAGCCCGCTGCTGCACCAAGTGCTCGGCATCTACCTGCCGCTGATCACCACCAACTGCGCGGTGCTCGGTGTGCCGCTGCTCAACGTCGGCATGAAGCACAACCTGCTCGAGTCGCTGCTGTTCGGCTTCGGCTCCTCGCTCGGCTTCACCCTCGCGCTGGTGCTGTTTGCCGGCATCCGCGAGCGCCTCGACGGCGCCGACGTGCCGCTCGCCTTCAAGGGCACCGCGATCGCCATGATCACCGCCGGCTTCATGAGCCTCGCGTTCATGGGCTTCGCCGGCCTCGACCGCTTCCACTGAGACCGCCGCCAGCATGTTCACCGCAATCCTCGTGATGTCCGGCATCGCCGTCGTGCTCGGCCTCACGCTCGGCTACGCCGCGATCCGCTTCAAGGTCGAGGGCGACCCCCTGGTCGAGAAGATCGACGCCATCCTGCCGCAGACCCAGTGCGGCCAGTGCGGCTTTCCCGGCTGCAAGCCCTACGCCGAGGCGATCGCCAACGGCGAGGCCGAGATCAACCAGTGCCCGCCGGGTGGCGAGGAAGGCATCCGCAAGCTCGCCGACCTGCTTGGGCGCGAGTTCAAGCCGCTCTCCGAAGAGCACGGCGTCGAGAAACCCAAGTCGGTCGCGGTCATCGACGAACAGGTCTGCATCGGCTGCACGCTTTGCATCCAGGCCTGTCCGGTGGACGCGATCGTCGGCGCTGCCAAGCAGATGCACACCGTGGTCGAGCCCTTGTGCACCGGCTGCGAGCTGTGCGTCGCGCCCTGTCCGGTCGACTGCATCGCGATGGTGGCGGTGGGCGAGACGGTGCAGACCTGGAAATGGAAGTATCCGGTGGTCGAGATCAGGAAGGCAGCATGATCGGGCGTCTGTTCAAATTCCACGGCGGCGTCAAGCCGGACGCGCACAAGGACGAATCGGCAGGCGCTGCGATCCGCAAGGCGCCGTTGCCGGCACGCCTGATCGTGCCCTTGCGCCAGAGCGCGCGCGCGGGTGCGACCTGTATCGTCGAGGTCGGGCAGCGGGTCCTGAAGGGCGAGCGCATCGGCGAGGCCGAAGGCTTTCTCGGTACCGCGGTGCACGCCCCGACCTCCGGCACGGTGAGCGCAATCGCAGCCCATCCGATGGCACATCCCTCCGGCCTCGACACCCCCTGCGTGGAGATCGAGGCCGACGGCGAGGACCGCTGGATCGAGCGCGCTCCGTTCGACTACCACGCCGCCAGCCGCGAGCAGGCACTGGCCTGGCTGCGCGACTGCGGCATCGTCGGCCTCGGCGGCGCCACCTTCCCGAGCCACGTCAAGCTCGGGCGTGGCACCGGCATCGAGACCTTGATCCTCAACGGCGCCGAATGCGAGCCCTGGATCACCTGCGACGACCGCCTGATGCGCGAGCGTGCCGCCGAGATCCTCGCCGGCGCCACCATCCTGCGCGAACTGATCGGTGCCCGCGAACTGATGATCGGCGTCGAGGACAACAAGCCCGAGGCGATCGCCGCGATGAAGGAAGCGGCCGCCGCCTCCGCGCATGGTGTCAGCATCGTGCCGGTGCCGGCCCTCTACCCGGCCGGCGGCGAAAAGCAGCTCATCCGCGTCCTCACCGGCATCGAGATCCCCTACGGCAAGCTCGGCGCCGATTACGGCGTGCAATGCTTCAACGTCGGCACCGCGCATGCGGTGTATCGCGCGATCGCCCACGGCGAACCGCTGGTGAGCCGCGTCGTCACGCTGACGGGCAACTGCGCGACCCCGGGCAACTGGGAGGTGGCGCTCGGCACCCCGGTCGAGGACCTGCTCGCACTCGCCCACCCCAAGGCCGACACCGACCGCTACCTGATGGGCGGCCCGATGATGGGCTTTGCGATGCCGCGCCTGGACGTGCCGGTGGTCAAGGGCACCAACTGCATCATCTCGGCCTCGCCCGGGCTCTTCCCGCCCGCCCCGCCCGAGCAGCCCTGCATCCGCTGCACCGAATGCGCCAAGGCCTGCCCTGTAGAGCTGCAGCCCTTCGAGCTGTACTGGTTCAGTCGCGCAAAGAACTTCGGCAAGGCACAGGAATACAACCTCTTCGACTGCATCGAGTGCGGCGCCTGTACGTACGTATGCCCGTCGCACATCCCGCTGGTCGACTACTTCCGCTTCTCCAAGAGCGAAATCTGGGCACGCGAGCGTGACAAGACCGCCGCAGATCAGGCCCGCGAACGCTTCGAGTTCCGCAACTTCCGCCAGGAGCGCGAGAAGGCAGAGAAGGCCGCCAAGCTCGCCGCCAAGGCCGCCGAAACCCGCGCCCGACTGGCCGAGACCGGCGCGACCGAAACCCCGGCCGCCGAGCCCGCTGCCGCGGAAGACCCCAAGAAGGCCCTGATCGCCGCCGCGCTCGCACGCGCCAAGGCGCAGAAGGCCGAGGTGCGGCCGCAGAACACCGACAACCTGAGCCCCGAGACGCAGGCCGAGATCGCCGACATCGAAGCCCGCCGCAAGGTGCTCGAGGCCGCGGCCGTCGACACTGCGCCGCAGCCCGCCGACGCGGCCATCGCAGCCGCCGAGCCCCGCCCCTGAGCCTTACATGATCCACTCTCCCTACGTCCGCAAACCGGTCAGCGTGCAGCGCACGATGGGCCTAGTGCTGCTCGCGCTCGTCCCCGGCGTCGTCGCCCACGTCCTCGTCATCGGTGCCGGTGTGCTGATCAACCTGACGATCGCCACCCTCACCGCGGTCGCCGCCGAGGCGCTGATGCTGCACCTGCGCCGCCGCCCGGTGGCGATCGCGGTGACCGACCTGTCGGCGGTGGTCACCGCCTGGCTGGTCACGCTGTGCTTTCCCCCGATCGTGCCGTGGTGGCTCACCGTGGGTGGGGTGCTGGTGGCGATCGTCGCCGTCAAGCACCTCTACGGCGGCCTCGGCCAGAACCCCTTCAACCCGGCGATGATCGCCTACTGCTCGATGATCGTCGCCTTTCCGGCGCTGATGTCGCAGTGGCCACCTGCCGGGCAGCTGGCGTTCGACACCCAGCTCGCGCTGATCCTCGGCGGGCCGCGCGACCTCGACGGCATCACCGGCGCCACCGCGCTCGATGCGCTGCGCACCGGCCTGCGCGCGGGCGTGCAGACGGTGGATGCGGTGCTGCAGGGCTCGGCCTTCGGCGCGCTCGGCGGCCGCGGCTGGGAGTGGATATCGGTCGGCTACATCGCCGGCGGCCTGTTCCTGCTCGCGCTGCGCATCATCACCTGGCACATGCCGGTGGCCTTCATCGTCACGCTGGCAGCGATCTCCGGCGCGTTCTGGCTCACGAATCCCGCCGGCTTCGCCTCGCCGCTGTTCCATCTGGCGAGCGGCGGAGCGATGCTGGCCGCCTTCTTCATCGTCACCGACCCGGTCTCCGGTGCCACCACCCCGCGCGGCAAGCTGCTCTTCGCGGCCGGCATCGCGCTCATCGCCTGGCTGATCCGCAACTTCGGCGCCTACCCCGAAGGCATCGCCTTCGGCGTGCTGCTGATGAACCTGTGCGTGCCGCTGCTCGACATGAAGACCCAACCGCCCGTGTTCGGCCACCGCAACGACGCGAAGGGAGCCGGCAAGTGAGCGCGCGCTACTCCGCAACCCGCACCGCGCTGCGTACCGGCGCGATCATGGTGGTGTTCACCCTGGTATTCACCGCCCTGATGGCGGCCACCTGGCGCATCACCCAGCCGGCGATCGAGGCCTCCGCGCAGGAGGCGCAGATGCGCCTGATCGACGAGGTGCTGCCGCCGGGCAGCTACGACAACGACCTGCTCGCCGACGTCGTCCGCTTCGGCCCCGCGCCGCAGATCGGCATGGACGACGGTGGTCGAGTGTGGCGCGCGCGCAAGGGGGGTGAGGCAGTCGCGCTCGTCATCGAGGGCGCCGCCACCGACGGCTACGCCGGCCGCATCGCGCTCGTGGTCGCGGTCAACACCAGCGGCCTGCTCTCCGGCGTGCGCGTCACCGGGCACAAGGAAACCCCCGGCCTGGGCGACTACATCGACCCGAAGAAGGACCGCCGCAAGGACATGCCGTGGATCGGCCAGTTCGCGATCGCCACCTGGAAGGATGTGAACACCGCCGAGTGGACGGTGCGCAAGGACGGCGGCACCTTCGGCTATCGGACCGGCGCCACGATCAGCGCGCGCGCCGTGGTGCGCGCCGCGGGCCGCAGCACCGCGTTCGCGGTCGAGCACATGGACGCGCTGTTCGCCGCCCCCGCCGGCGGCGTGCTGGGAGAATGAGCATGAGTCCGCAACAATTCCGCGACATCGCCTGGAACGGCCTGTGGAAGCAGAACACCGGGCTCGGCCAGTTGCTCGGCCTGTGTCCGATCCTCGCGGTCAGCACCAGCATGGTCAACGCGGTCAGCCTCGGTCTGGCCACCGTGCTCGTGATGGCGCTGTCCAACGTCGCGGTGTCGGCGCTGCGCAACTTCATCCCGTACGAGATCCGCATCCCGGTCTTCATCCTGATCATCGCCGCGCTGACCACGGTGGTCGACCTGTCGTTCAACGCCTTCTTTCACGACCTTTACCTGGTGCTCGGCATCTTCATTCCGCTCATCGTCACCAACTGCATCGTGCTCGCGCGCGTCGAGGCCTACGCGGCCAAGAACGACCCGCTGACCTCGACGGTGGACGGCATCATGATGGGCGTCGGCCTGGTCTGGGTGCTCGCAGTGCTGGGCGCGATGCGCGAGTTGCTCGGCGCCGGCACGCTGTTCTCCGGCATCGAGATGATCATCCCCGGCACCTCGGCGTGGAACGTGTTCGGCGACGACTACCCCGGCTTCCTGCTCGCCATCCTGCCGCCCGGCGCCTTCTTCGCCCTCGGTGTGTTGATCGCCGTCTACAACGCGATCAACGTACGCCTGGCCGCGCGCGCGCGCCGCAACCCGCCGCCCGCGCCTGCGCAGCCGCCGCAACAGGACGAGCCGCCCGCCGAGCCGGCCGCCGCCCGTTGAGCGACGCATGGCTGCGATGAAGCGCGAGGCGATCCGCGAGTTCTTCCGCCGCCTGCACGACGCCAACCCGAACCCGCAGACCGAGCTCGAATACGCCTCGCCTTACCAGCTGCTGGTCGCGGTGGTGCTGTCGGCGCAGGCCACCGACCGCAGCGTCAACATCGCCACCCGCAGGCTGTTCGCCGACGCGCCCTCGCCCGAGGCGATGGTAGCGCTGGGCGAAGCGGGGATTGCCGAACACATCAAGACCATCGGCCTGTTCCGCAACAAGGCCAGGAACACGCTCGCGCTGTCGCGCCTGCTGCTCGAGCGCCACGGCGGCGAGGTGCCCGCCGAGCGCGAGGCCCTCGAGGCCCTGCCCGGCGTCGGCCGCAAGACCGCCAACGTGGTGCTCAACACCGTGTTCCGCCAGCCGGTGATGGCGGTGGACACGCACATCTTCCGGCTGGCCAACCGCAGCGGGCTCGCTCCCGGAAAGGACGTGGTCGAGGTCGAGAAGGCCTTGATGCGCCGGGTGCCCAAGGACTACCTGCTCGACGCCCACCACTGGCTGATCCTGCACGGGCGCTACGTGTGCACCGCGCGCAGCCCCCGCTGCGGCCAGTGCAGCGTGCGTGACCTATGCCTGTTCCGCGACAAGACGGATTGAACACAGGAAGCAGCGGACATCCGCCAGGAGCCCTGCAGCCTCCGCAGGATGCGGAGCTTTTGTGGCCCGACTCCAGTCAACACGCGCACCACCCCGCGCCGAAAACGAGGAAACGACATGTTCAACCCCAGCCGCGACCAGGTGCGCAGCTTCTTCATCGACACCTGGCGCAAGTGCCAGGCCAGGGACGTGCTGACGCCGATGGAGACCATCGCCGCCGACATCATCACCCAGCACCCCGAGTACCACGCCGTGGTCGAGGACCCCGAAGCGATCGACCGCGACTTCCCACCCGAGTCCGGCCAGATCAATCCCTTCCTGCACCTGTCGCTGCACCTTGCGATCGAGGAGCAGCTCTCGATCGACCAGCCGCCGGGCGTGCGCGCCGCCTTCGAGGCCGCCTGCGCGCGCCGCGGCGACCGTCACGACGCCATGCACGACGCGCTCGAATGCCTCGGCGAGATGCTGTTCAACGCCCAGCGCAACGGTACCCCGCCCGACGGCGCCGCCTATGTCGGCGCCCTGCGCAAGCGCGGCGGGCTGGCGGTGTGAGCGGCACGCGGCACGCGGCTCGCCGGTGCCGTGCCGAGCCGTTAGAATGAACGTTTTCGGGCAAATGCTCCGGCGTTCGCCCGCCGCACCCGCCCGTCTCGCGTTTTTTCCCGATTCCGCGTCGCTGACGCCCGTATTTTCTCTGGAGGTTTCCATGCCCGGCCTGCTCCCCAACGTCGACCCCGATGGCCTGCTCGAGTACTCCGTGGTCTACACCGACCGCTCGCTCAACCACATGTCGCAAGCCTTCCAGGGCGTCATGCGCGAGCTGTCCGCCACGCTCAAGAAGGTCTATCACGCCCACGCGGTCGCCATCGTCCCCGGCAGCGGCACCTTCGGCATGGAGGCGGTCGCGCGCCAGTTCGCCACCGGCAGGAAGACCCTGGTGATCCGCAACGGCTGGTTCAGCTACCGGTGGACGCAGATCTTCGAGATGGGCAACATCCCCGCCGAATCCGTGGTGCTCAAGGCCCGCCAGGTGCGCGACGAGGCGCAGGCGCCCTTCATCCCGGCACCGATCGACGAGGTCGTGGCCGCGATCCGCCAGCACCGCCCCGACGTGGTGTTCGCCCCGCACGTCGAGACCTCGGCCGGCATGATGCTGCCCGACGACTACCTGCGCGCGGTGGCCGACGCCACCCACGCGGTCGGCGGCCTGTTCGTGCTCGACTGCATCGCCTCGGGCACGATCTGGGTGGACATGGACGCCACCGGGGTCGACGTGCTGGTGAGCGCACCGCAAAAGGGCTGGAGCGCCTCGCCGTGCTGCGCGATGGTCATGCTGAGCGCCGCCGCGCGCGATCGTATCGAAGGCACCACCAGCACCAGCTTCGCCTGCGACCTCAAGAAGTGGCTGCAGATCATGGAAGCCTACGAAGGCGGCGCCCACGCCTACCACGCCACCATGCCCACCGACGGCCTGGTCACCCTGCGCGACGTGATGCGCGAGACCGCGGCCTACGGCTTCGAGAGAGTGAAGGCGGAACAGGTGGAACTCGGCGCTGGCGTGCGTGCGCTGCTCGAGGCGCGCGGCTTTGCCAGCGTGGCAGCACCGGGCTTCCAGGCCCCGGGCGTGGTGGTCAGCTTCACCACCGACGACGGCATCAAGACCGGCGCCAAGTTCGCCGCCGCCGGCCTGCAGGTCGCCGCCGGCGTGCCGCTCGCCTGCGACGAGCGCCCCGACTACAAGGCTTTCCGCGTCGGTCTGTTCGGGCTGGACAAGCTGCACAAGGTCGCGCGCACCGTCGCCACACTGGAAAAGGCGCTCGATCAGATCGGCTGAGCCCCTGGGGCTTGCTGTCACGCAACGCACGGACGGCCTTCAGGCGGCAAGGCCGTGCGCTTGCCAACCTCAAGCCCGGGCTGGAGGTGCAGGGTGCGGCGAACTCGGCCCAAGCCGCACCGCCAGTTGCCGGAGTCAGGAAATGCCGTAGCGTCGAAGGCGCTTGGCGATGGCGGAATGCGAGGTGTCGAGGCGCTTCGCCAGCCGACGGCTCGAGGGAAATTCGCGGTACAGGCGCTGCAGCAGGGTCTTTTCAAAGTCGGCGACGGCCTGTTCGAGGCTGACCACATCGCCGGTTTCGCCGGGCAGGGTCGGCGTCGCCCCCTGGGCCAGTTCGAGGTCGCCGACATTGATGATGTTGCCTTCGGTCATCGTCACCGCCCGGAAAATCACGTTCTGCAATTGGCGGATATTGCCGACCCAGGGGTTGGCCAGCATGGCCGCGCAGGCTGCCTGCGACAGCCGCATCGGCGCCCGGGAGGCCTGGGCGCAGGCGCGGCCGAGGAAGAACTGGGCCAGCGGCAGGATGTCGCCGGGTCGCTCGCGCAGCGGCGGTACGTGCAGATTGAGCACATTGAGGCGGAACAGCAGGTCCTGGCGGAAATGGCCGCTGCTCACCATGTCTTCCAGGGCCCGGTGGGTCGCGCTGATGATGCGCACGTTCATCCGCAACTCGCGGTCGCCACCGACACGGCGGAAACTGCCGTCGTTGAGAAAGCGCAGCAGCTTGGCCTGCAGGTACGGTGACATTTCGCCGATCTCGTCGAGGAAGACGGTACCGCCATCGGCCAGTTCGAGCAGGCCGGGTTTGCCGCCGCGCAGGGCACCGGTGAAGGCTCCGGCTGCGTAGCCGAAGAGTTCGCTTTCAGCCAGGCTTTCCGGCAGGGCAGCGCAGTTGAGGGCGAAGAAGGGCTGACTGCTGCGGCTGCTGCCGGCGTGGCAGGCGTGGGCGAGGAGTTCCTTGCCGGTACCGGTTTCGCCGGTGATCAGCAGCGGAGCGTCGACGATCGCCATGCGTGCCGCGCGCTGCTTGAGCTGCACGATCTCCGGCGAACTGCCGAGAATGGCCTCGAAGCCGCCGGCGTCGTAGTTCTGCAGGGCGCTCATCCGTCCGCCCATGCGGCTCGGGGCATGCAGGGTCATCACCGCGCCGGCGACGCGACCGCCCGCCTCGTGCAGCGGCATGGTCTCGAGCATGTAGGGCTCGCGGTTGATGACGATTTCACACACCGGCAGGTGATAGCCGCCGTCCACCAGTTCGCTGAGCAGTTTCGGGTTGCCGATCAGATCCTGCATCGGGCTGCCGATCAGGCCGGCTTCATCGAGGCCGCTGGCGATGATCGCAGCATTGTTGGCGAGGACGACGCAGCCCGCTTCATCGACCGCGAAGATCGGATCGGCCTGCGAGGCAAGCAACGCGTCGAGATGGAGACGGCGCTGCGCGCCCGGCAGCATGCCGACCGGCTCGACGGTGCGCACCCCGCTGACCTGCATCAACTGGGCGCGCAATGCGTCCAGCCCCGCCTGATCGAGGGCCGGTGCCTCGATGTAGATGTGCGGCGGATCGACTTCGACCGCAGTCACGTTGAGGCTGCGCCGGGCCAGTTCGGCAAGGACTTCCTGGGCGATGCCGACGCGGTCGGCAAAGAACACATCGATACGCATGCCTGCCATCCGTAACGAAATCGTTACATCGTATCAAAAACGCTACGACCTTTGCAAGCAAATGAAAAACAAGGGAAACCAGGAGATTTCGGGCATTCCTCAGCTCTCCACGTAACGAAATCGTTACGAATGGCGCCAGCTTGATCCAGAGAGTTCATCTAACCCACTGTTTTCATTGCGTTTCATATTCTGGCACGGGAATCGCTATACCGTCTTCATCCAGGGCAGAAAAGCCTTTCATGAAGGAGCACTCCCATGCACGTCGTCGTTCTCGGCAGTGGCGTCATCGGCACCACCATCGCCTATTACCTGGCCAGGGCCGGCCACCAGGTCACCGTGCTTGACCGCCAGCCGGGGCCGGCCATGGAAACCAGCTTTGCCAATGCCGGCGAGGTCTCACCCGGCTATTCGGCGCCGTGGGCTGGTCCCGGCGTGCCGCTCAAGGCAATCAAGTGGATGCTGATGCACCACAGCCCGCTGGTCATCAAGCCCATGCTCGATCCGGCAATGTGGCGCTGGGGGCTGGCCATGCTGCGCAACTGCACCGAATCCGCCTACCAGATCAACAAGAGCCGCATGGTACGGGTGGCCGAGTACAGCCGCGACTGCCTCAAGCAATTGCGCGCCGAGACCGGCATCGCCTACGACGAGCGCAGCCAGGGCACGCTGCAGCTGTTCCGTACCCAGAAGCAGCTTGACGGCATCGGCAAGGATGTCGCCATTCTCAAGGGCTTCGGCGTGCCCTTCCAGGTGCTCGATCGCGCCGGTTACCTCGAATACGAGCCGGCGCTGGCCCTGGTCAAGGACAAGTTCATCGGCGCCTTGCGCCTGCCCGGTGACGAGACCGGCGATTGCTTCAAGTTCACCCAGAACCTGGCCAAGATGGCCGAGGCGCTGGGGGTCAGCTTCCGCTTCGGCACCACCATCGCCGGCATCGACCACGATGGCCAGCGGATCACCGGCGTGCGCACCGATACCGGCACCCTGAGTGCCGATCACTACGTCCTGGCACTGGGCAGTTATTCGACGCAGCAGCTGAAGCCGCTCGGTATCGACATCCCGGTCTATCCGGTCAAGGGCTTCTCGATCACGGTACCGATCACCAACGCGGACATGGCGCCCGAGTCCACGATCATGGACGAGACGCACAAGGTCGCCGTCACCCGTCTCGGCGACCGCATCCGCGTCGGCGGCACCGCCCAGCTTTCCGGCTTCGACCTGCACCTCGACGCGGGGCGGCGCAAGACGCTGGAATTCGTCGTCAGCGATCTGTTCCCGCAGGGCGGCGATGTCGCCCGCGCCGAGTTCTGGACCGGCCTGCGTCCGATGACGCCGGATGGCACGCCGATCATCGGCAACACCCGCTACGCCAATCTGACGCTGAGCACCGGCCACGGCACGCTCGGCTGGACGATGGCCGCCGGAACCGGGCGCATCGTCGCCGACCTGATTTCCGGCAGGACACCCGAGATCAGCGTGGACGACCTTGGTGTCGCCCGCTACGCCTGATCCCGACAACCGCAGTATCCAACCACAAGCAAGGAGGTCCTTTCATGCGCGTCATCTCGACCAACGAGGCGCCCGCCGCCATCGGTCCCTACGCCCAGGCCATCGTGGCCGACGGCTGGCTGTTCACATCCGGGCAGATTCCGCTCACCGCAGCCGGTCATCTGGCCGGCAGCGACATCGAGAGTCAGACCGAACAGGTCTTCGACAACCTGGCCGCCGTCCTTGCGGCGGCTGGCGCGTCGCTGACGCAGGTGATCAAGACCACCGTCTTCGTCCAGGACCTGAACGACTTCGCTCGCCTGAATGCGGTGTACGAGCGGCGATTCGGCAGCCACAAGCCGGCGCGCTCGACCGTGCAGGTGGCGCGCCTGCCGCGCGACGTCCTGGTCGAAATCGAAGTCGTCGCCCGCATTGCTGCCTGAGCTGCCAAATTCGACAAAGGAGAGGATCTTGGAGACATTGACTCAATTCATCACGGCGATCAACGACATCGTCTGGGGACCGCCAATGCTGGTCGCCATTCTCGGCACCGGCCTGTTCCTGCAACTGCGCCTGAGATGCATGCCGCTGACCCGGATTCCTGCCGGCTTCGCGATGGTCTGGCGCGGCCGCAAGGCCGTACCCGGTGCGCCGGGCGAGATCACCCCCTATGCCGCGCTGATGACGGCGCTGGCGGCGACGGTCGGCACCGGCAACATCGCCGGCGTGGCCACGGCCATCGCCATCGGCGGCCCGGGGGCTGTGTTCTGGATGTGGATGACGGCACTGGTCGGCATGGCCACCAAGTACGCAGAAGTGCTGCTGGCGGTGCATTACCGCGAGACGGATGACCGCGGCGAGCAGATCGGTGGCCCGATGTACGCGATCAAGAACGGCCTCGGCAGGCACTGGCGCTGGCTTGGCGCCGCCTTTGCCATCTTCGGCGGTCTGGCCGGCTTCGGCATCGGCAACATGGTCCAGTCGAACAGCATCGCCGGCGCGCTCGATGGTGCGTTCGGCATCGACCCCTGGATTTCCGGCATTGTGATGGCCGTCTGCACCGGCTTCGTGCTGCTCGGCGGTGTCAAGCGCATCGGGGCGGTGGCCGAGAAGCTCGTTCCCTTCATGTGTGTCGGTTATGTCGTCGCCTCGCTGATCGTGCTCGGCATGTACGCCGACCAGATTCCCGGCGCCTTCGTCCTGATCATCGACAGCGCCTTCAATCCGGTCGCGGCCACCGGCGGCTTCGCTGGCGCGGCGGTGATGATGGCGATCCGCTACGGCGTTGCCCGCGGCATCTTCTCCAACGAAGCCGGCCTCGGCACCGCCGGTATCGCCCAGGCCGCCGGCCAGACGAAGAACCCCGTCGAGTCCGGACTGGTGGGCATGATGGGCACCTTCATCGACACCATCATCGTGTGCACGATGACCGCCCTTGTGCTGATCGTCACCGGCGTCTGGAATGGCGGCCTCAAGGGCGCGGCCCTGACTGCCGCCGGCTTCGACGCGGCCTTCCCCGGCTTCGGCGGGCAGTTCCTGGCCATCGCCATCACCATCTTCGCCTTCACCACCATACTCGGCTGGGCCTATTACGGCGAAAAGTGCTGGGAATACCTGGTCGGCACCTCGGTGGAAGTTCCCTACCGCGTGGTGTGGACGCTCTTCGTGCTGGTGGGCGCGGTCACCCAGCTCGACTTCGTCTGGCTGGTGGCGGATACGCTGAACGCCTTCATGGCCCTGCCCAACCTGATCTCGCTGCTTCTGCTCTCGCCCGTCGTAGTCCGTCTGACCCAGGAATACTGGGCGAAGTACGAACGCGACCGCAAGCGGACCGGAACGCCTGCCGGGCAACGGTCATGACCCAAGACCGACTCGCTTCCTTCGGTGCCCGTCTAAGCATCGATCTCGGTGCCCTGTGCGACAACTGGCGCAGCCTCAAGGCCAGACTGCGCAGCGGCGAATGCGCCGCAGTGGTCAAGGCCGACGCCTATGGCCTGGGTGCGGCGCAGGTGGCGCCTGCCCTGTACCGCGCTGGCTGCAGGCAGTTCTTCGTCGCGCATCTCAACGAGGGTATCGCCCTGCGTCCGCTGATACCCGACGACGCGGAGCTTCATGTCCTGCACGGCGCTCATCCGGGCGCCGAGGGCGAGTTTGTCCGCCACGGGCTGCGGCCGGTGCTCAACAGCCTGCCTCAGGTTCACGCCTGGCAGGCGCTTGCCGCGAAGCTGGGCAGGCGCCTGCCAGCCATCCTCCAGGTCGATACCGGCATGGCCCGCCTGGGCCTGGCACCCGAGGCTTTCTCGCAGCTCGCCGCGACCTCCGGGGGGCTTGCCGGCATCGACCTGAAATACCTGATGAGCCATCTGGTCAGCGCCGAAGACCCGCAATCCCCGGTCAATCGGCGGCAACTGACCGGCTTTCGGGCCGCGCTGGCACAACTGCCCGGGGTCAGTGCCAGCCTCGCCAATTCGTCCGGGGTCTTCTTGGGGGGCGATTACCACTTCGACCTGGCCCGCCCCGGCGCCGCGCTTTACGGCGTTGCGCCGGTGGCCGGGCAGGCCAATCCGATGCGCCAGGTCATCCGCCTGCAGGGCAAGGTGCTGCAGACGCGCAGTATTGCCGCCGGCACGTCGGTCGGCTACGCGCATTCCTGGACGGCATCGCGCGCCTCGCGCATCGCGACGGTGGCGGTGGGCTACGCCGACGGCTACCTGCGCAGCCTGAGCAACCGGGGCGTCGCCCACTGCGACGGCATCGCCCTGCCGCTGATCGGCAACATCTCGATGGATACCCTCATGGTCGATATCACCGATCTGCCTGAGGGACGAATCGACGAAGGGGACTTCCTCGACCTCGCCGACCCGCTCAACGGGGTCGATGCCATCGCGGCGCAAGCCGGCACCATCGGCTACGAGATCCTGACCAGTCTGGGGCGGCGCTATGCGCGCGACTACCAGGGGGCTGCGGCGGGCTAGCCGTATTCGCGCGGCCACGCAAAATCAGCGGTTGCCCCGCACGACGGCCTGCCGACGCAGGCCGTCGTGCGGGTCGTGCGGCAGGAGCGTCGCCATGGCAGTGCTCGGCGAGCGCGCGCAGCGGGTGAAGCGCAGCACATGCGCGTCCTCGATTCCTTGCGTGTTGCCATGTTCACTCGCCTCGTCACGTTCTTGTGCTGCGGCTGGATAGTCCAACGGGACGCACGTTACGTGAGGCAAGCACCTTGGCATCAACCTACCCGGCAACACCACGGATGAGTCAATGCGTCGTCAACGCGCCAGGTCAAACTGCGCGCGCAAGCGCTCGACGGTGTCGGGCTCCCCACGCAGCCTGAAAACCGCCCCCTCATCCTCCGCCCTTTCCTCCAGCACCTCGCAATTGGCGTAGATCTCCTTGCGCAACTGCTGCGCCGACCATGGCAGCAACAGCTCCGCCTCGATCAGGTCCTGCTGGAAGAATGCGACGATCGTCTGCCGCAGCTTCGCCACCTCGTCCGGCCGGCGCGCGCTCATGACGATGCAGCCGGGGTATTTCGCGCGCAGCGCCGCCTCGCACTCGGCCTGCGCCGCGGCGTCGCCGACGTGGTCGATCTTGTTGAAGACGCGGATGCGCGGCACCGCGTCGGCGCTGATCTCTGCCAGGACCGTGTCGGTGACTTCAAGCTGGCGCTCGAACCCGGGATCGCTGGCATCGATCACGTGCAGCAGCAGGCCGGCGTCCAGGGCTTCGTCCAGGGTGGATTTGAACGAGGCCACCAGCCCGTGCGGCAGGTTCTTGATGAAGCCGACCGTGTCGCTGACCAGCACGCGCGGCACGCTCTCGGGGTAGAGCGTGCGCACGGTGGTGTCGAGGGTGGCGAAGAGCTTGTTGGCGACCAGCACCTCGCTGCCGGTCAGCGCACGCATCAGCGTGGATTTGCCGGCATTGGTGTAGCCGACCAGCGCCACGCTGGCCGGGGCCTGGCGACCCTGGCGGCGCGCACGCTGGATCTTGCGTTCGGCCTCCATCGCGACGATCTCCAGTTGCAGCTCGGCGATGCGGTCGCGGATCTTGCGGCGATCGAGCTCGGTGTGCGACTCGCCGGCACCGCGACCGCCCACGCCGCTGCGCTGGCGCCCCTGCGGCCCGGCGAGCTTGGCGGCTTCGCGCAGGCGCGGCGCCATGTAGCCCAGGCGGGCGATCTCCACCTGCGCCTTGGCCGCGCGCGAGCGCGCGTTGCGGTGGAAGATCTCGAGGATGACCATGGTCCGGTCCATCACCTCGCAGCCGGTCTCCAGCTCGAGATTGCGCGCCTGCGAGGGCGAGATCTCGTGGTCGACCAGCAGCGCCTCGATCGCGCCGGTGCGCGGCACGGTGTCCGTCGGCGCGGCCTCGAAGCCGGCCTGGGCGGCCACGAACTCGCGCACCTCCTGGCGCTTGCCGACCCCCAGATAGCCGGTGGTGTCGAAACCCGCGCGCTTCTGGGTGAAGGTGTGCACCACCCGGTAGCCGAGGGTCTTCGCCAGCTCGCGCAGTTCGGCGAGCGAGGCCTCGAACTCGGCATCGCTGATGTTGGGGCGTTGCACCGAGGCGACGATGGCCTTGCGGGGTTCGTCGGCGAGGTCGTTTTGCATTCAGGGCGCTTCTATCAAGGGATGGGGATGGAATGGTAACCCGCCGTGCCATTGCCCTGCATCGCCCCGTCGCCGGTCAGCGCCCACCGCCCGCGTCGAGGTCGGTGAGGATGGGGCAATCCGGGCGCGCGTCGCCGTGGCAATGCGCGGCGAGCGTGCGCAGCGTATCCGCCATGCCCTGCAGTTGCGCGATCTTGCGCTCGAGCTCGGCGACATGTGCGAGCGCGATCCCCTTCACATCCGCGCTCGCCCGCCCCTGGTCGCGCCACAGCGCGAGCAGCTCGGCGATGCCCGCCACCGCAAAACCGAGATCGCGCGCGCGGCGGATGAAGCGCAGCACATGGACGTCCTCGTCGGTGTAGGCGCGGTAGCCCGCGTCGGTGCGCCGCGCTGCCGCCAGCAGGCCGATCGACTCGTAGTAGCGGATCATCTTCGCCGACACGCCCGAGGCGGCGGCAGCCTTGCCGATGTTCATCATGCAGTCGTCCTCCTCATCAGATTGCACGCCTTCGACCGGGGAGCCCGCGTCGCCGCGGGGCCGCGGTCAAAGCTCGCGGCTTCCGCCGCTCCTGCCGAAACCGGTGGCACGCGCGTCGGGTCCGGAAAAGCTCGCGGCTTCCGCCGCTCCTACCGAAAACCGGTGGCGCGCGCGGGTCCGGAAAAGCTCGCGGCGTCCGCCGCTCCTACCGAAACCGGCGGCACGCTCTGGGTGCCTGGGCGAGGGTGTAGGAGCGGCGGAAGCCGCGAACCCTTGCGGCCCGCGCCGACAGGCAGACCCGTGCGCCACCGCTATGCCGGCACCACACCCGCGCCAAAGCGGCGCAGGCGCAGCGCGTTGCCGAGCACGAACACGCTCGACATCGACATCGCCGCCGCGGCGAACACCGGCGACAGCAGCGCGCCGAAGGCCGGATAGAACACCCCCGCGGCGAGCGGGATCAGCGCGCTGTTGTAGGCGAAGGCCCAGAACAGGTTCTGGCGGATGTTGCGCATCGTCGCCCGCGACAGCGCGATCGCGCGCGGCACACCCATCAGGTCGCCCGACATCAGCACCACGTCGGCACTCTCGATCGCGACGTCGGTGCCGGTACCGATGGCGATGCCCACATCGGCCTCGGCCAGCGCCGGCGCGTCGTTGATGCCGTCGCCGACGAAGGCGACGCGGCGCCGCGAGCCCGGTTCCGCCGATCCCGCCGCCCCCGCGGAACCGGCCACGCCGGCAGCGCCAGACATCGACTGGACCGAGCCCACCGCGCCCAACGCCGATCCCGCCGCCCCAGTCGAAGCGCTACCGAAGCCGCCGCCCCCCGCCAGCCGCTGCAGCGCCGCCACCTTGCCATCCGGCAGCACTTCCGCGATCACCTCGTCGATGCCCGCCTGACGCGCGATCGCGCGCGCCGTGCGCTCATTGTCGCCGGTGATCATCGCCACTTTGAGACCCATCGCGTGCAGCGCCTTCACCGCGGCGACCGAGGTCGGCTTGAGCGGATCGGCCACGGCGATGATCGCCGCCAGGCGGCCATCGATCGCGGCGTAGAGTGGCGACTTGCCTTCGTCACCCAGGCGCGCGGCGGTGTCGGCGAATTCGCCCACGTCCAGGCCGAGCCGGCGCATCAGGCGGTCGGCGCCGACCTCCACCTGCCGCCCCCCCACCGTCGCGCTCACGCCGTGGCCGGCATCGGCCTCGAAACCTTCCGCCTCGTCCAGCGCCAGCCCTTCGGCGCGCGCCGCGGCGACGATGGCCTCGGCGATCGGATGCTCGGAGCGGCGCTCGACCGCGGCCACCAGCGCCAGCACCTCGGCGCGCGCGAAGCCCTCCGCCACCACCAGGTCGGTGAGCTGCGGCTTGCCCACGGTAAGCGTGCCGGTCTTGTCCACCGCCACCACCTCGGCGTCGCGCAGCAGCTGCAGCGCGTCGCCCTTGCGGAACAGCACGCCCATCTGCGCCGCGCGCCCAGTGGCGACCATGATCGAAGTCGGCGTCGCCAGCCCCATCGCGCACGGGCAAGCGACGATCAGCACAGCCACCGCGTTGACCAGCGCAAAGCTCAGCGCCGGCACATCCTCCGCCAGCCAGGCCGCGCCGAACACCAGCCAGGCGAGGAAGGTGAGCGCCGCCACCCCCATCACCACCGGCACGAACACCATCGTCACCTTGTCCACCAGCGCCTGGATCGGCAGCTTGGCGCCCTGCGCCGTCTCGACCATGCGCACGATCTGCGCGAGCACGGTGTCGGCGCCCACGCGCGTGGCGCGGAAGGCGAAGGCGCCGCGGGTGTTGAGCGTGCCGCCGACCACGGTGGCGCCGACGCCCTTCTCCACCGGCACCGGCTCGCCGGTGATCATCGACTCGTCGACAAACGACGAACCTTCGACCACCTCGCCATCGACCGCCACCTTCTCGCCCGGGCGCACCTCAAGCACGTCGCCCACCACCACCTCGGCGATCGGGATCTCGACCCCCTCAACCCCCTCGGCGCCGCGGCGCACGCGCGCGCTGCGTGGCTGGAAGCGCATCAGGCGGCGGATGGCGTCGCTGGTCTTGCCGCGCGCACGCGCTTCGAGCAGGCGCCCGATCAGGATCAGGGTGATGATCACCGCCGCGGCCTCGAAATACACATTGACCGTGCCCGCCGGCAGCAGCGCGGGCGCGAACAGGGCCACCACCGAGTAGCCCCAGGCCGCCGCGGTGCCCATCGCCACCAGCGCGTTCATGTCCGGCGCGCCGCGCAGCAGCGCGGGCACGCCCTTGCCGAAGAAGCGCAGCCCGGGGCCGAACATCACCGCGCTGGTGAGCGCGAACTGCAGCAGCCAGCTGGTGCGGTGGCCGATCGTCGCCATCACCCAGTCGTGCATGCCGGGGATCAGGTGCGAGCCCATCTCGAGCACGAACACCGGCAGCGTCAGCGCCACCGCGATCCACACCGCCCGTCGCAGCGCGCCCTCCTCGGCGGCGGCGTCGGCCGCGCGCGCGCCCTCGCTCACCTCCGCGGCCGGCGTCGCGCCGAAGCCGGCCTTCTTCACCGCCGCGACCAGCGCCGCGGTCGGCACGCTGCCGGCGAGCTCCACATGCGCGCGGCGCGCGGCGAGGTTCACGTTCGCGCTCACCACGCCCGGCACGCGCTGCAGCACCTTCTCGACGCGGCCGACGCAGGCGGCGCAGCTCATGCCCTCGATGTCGAGCTCGAGCGTGTCGCGCCGAACTTCATAGCCAGCCTTGGCGACCGCGTCGATCAGCGCCGACAAGGGCACCGTGGCGGGCGCGGTCACTGTGGCGGTCTCGGTGGCGAGGTTGACGCTCGCCGCCTGGACGCCTTCGACCTTCATCAGGGCACGCTCGACGTGGGCCACGCACGAGGCGCAGGTCATGCCGGCGATGTTGAGCGTGCGAACGGTATCGGTTGCAGCGGTGGATGTGGGGGCGTTCATGGTGCAGCTCCTCGCGGAAGTCCGGGATGGAATGCACTGTAAACCTTGCCAAGATAGGAAGGTCAACGGCGCGCGCGACCGAGCCCCCGAGGTGGCGAGGTGTTTTGAGGGTCGAAGGGCGCGGCGGGTCGGCTGCAAAGGCTCGCGGCTTCCGCCGCTCCTACATCGCTCCACACACGCGGCGGTTTTCTGTAGGAGCGCCGGCAGGCGCGAATGCGGCGGTAAAGCTCCCAAGCACACGCCGATCGCCACCACGCCCTGTTCGCGGCTGCCGCCGCTCCTACAGCGCAGCGATGATCGCCCCACCGACGGCGATCGTCGCATCGACGGCAAACGCCGCATCGACGGCGATCGCCGCATTGACGGCGATCGCCCCACCGACGGCAAACGCCGCATCGACGGCGATCGTCGCATCGACGGCGATCGCCGCATCGACGGCGATCGTCGCATCGACGGCAAACGCCGCATCGACGGCGATCGCCGCATCGACGGTTCCTGTAGGAGCGGCGGAAGCCGCGAACCGCTTGCGACGCGATCAGCCAGGCCGGCTGCCGGACTCGATCAGGCCGCTGCGTGTCAGGTAGTCGAGCACCTGGTCGGCGGCCTGCTCCACCGTGCAGCGCGCGGCCTCGATGTGGATCTCCGGCGCCTCGGGCGGCTCGTAGGGCGAGTCGATGCCGGTGAAGTTCTTCAGGTCGCCGCGCCGCGCCTTGCGGTACAGGCCCTTGACGTCGCGCTGCTCGGCGACCTCGAGCGGGGTGTCGACGAAGATCTCGACGAACTCGTCGCCCTCGACCAGGTTGCGCGCCATCCGGCGCTCGGAGCGGAAGGGCGAGATGAAGGCGGTGAGCACGATCAGCCCGGCGTCGACCATCAGCCTGGCGACCTCGGCGACGCGGCGGATGTTCTCGACCCGGTCCGCGTCGGTGAAGCCGAGATCCTTGTTCAGGCCGTGGCGAACGTTGTCACCATCGAGCAGATAGGTGTGATGACCGCGCGCATGGAGCTTCTTCTCGACCAGGTTGCCGATCGACGACTTGCCGGCGCCCGACAGCCCGGTGAGCCACAGCACGCAGCCCTTCTGGTGCTTGATCGCGGCACGCGCCGCCTTGTCCACATCGACGTGCTGCATATGGATGTTGTGCGCGCGGCGCAGCGCGAAGTGCAGCAGACCGGCACCGACCGTGTTGTTGGTGAGGCGGTCGATCAGGATGAAGCCGCCGGTGTCGCGATTGACGCGGTAGGGATCGAAGGCGATCGCGCGGTCGAGGCCGAGGTTGCACACCCCGATCGCGTTGAGCTCGAGCGTCTTCGCCGCGGCGTGCTCGAGGGTGTTCACATTGACCTGGTACTTGATGTCGGTGACGGTCGCGCTCACCGTGCGCGTACCGATCTTGAGCAGGTAGGGGCGGCCGGCGAACATCGGCTCGTCGTGCATCCACACGATCGTGCATTCGAACTGGTCGGCGATCTCGGCCGGCGCCTCCACGGTCGAGATGACGTCGCCGCGCGAGATGTCGATCTCGTCGGCGAGCGTGAGGGTGATCGACTGCCCGGCCACTGCCTGCGGGAGGTCGCCGTCGCGGGTGACGATGCGCGCCACCGTGCTCTCGCGCCCCGAGGGCTGCACGCGCACGCGGTCGCCCGGGCGGATCGCGCCGCCGGCGATGGTGCCGGCGAAGCCGCGGAAATCGAGGTTCGGACGGTTCACCCACTGCACCGGCAGGCGGAACGGGGCGAGTTGCATCACCGACTCGTCGACCTCCACGGTCTCGAGATAGCCCATCAGCGTGGCGCCGTGGTACCAGGGCATGGCGGCGCTCGGCTCGGTGATGTTGTCGCCCTTGAACGCGGACATCGGGATGAAGCAGACGTCCTCGATGCCAAGCTGGCGGGCGAAGGCCGAGTAGTCCTCGACGATGCGGCGGAAGACGTTCTCGGCGTAGCCGACGAGGTCCATCTTGTTGATCGCCACCACGATGCGGCGGATGCCGAGCAGGTTCACCAGGTAGCTGTGGCGGCGGGTTTGCGTGAGCACGCCCTTGCGTGCATCGACCATCACCACCGCGACGTCCGCGGTCGAGGCCCCGGTGACCATGTTGCGGGTGTACTGCTCGTGGCCTGGGGTGTCGGCGACGATGAACTTGCGCTTGTCGGTGGAGAAGAAGCGATACGCGACGTCGATCGTGATGCCCTGCTCGCGCTCCGCGGCCAGGCCATCGACCAGCAGCGCGAAGTCGATCGCGTCGCCCTGCGTGCCCCACTTCTTCGAGTCGGCCTCGACCGCGGCGAGTTGGTCCTCGAACAGCATCTTCGATTCAAACAGCAGGCGGCCGATCAGGGTGCTTTTGCCGTCGTCCACACTGCCGCAAGTGATGAAGCGCAGCAGGCTCTTCCTCTCGTGGCTCTTGAGATACTGCTCGATGTCGGTGGCGATGAGCTCGGAAACGTGTGCCATTAAAAGTAGCCCTCCTGCTTCTTCTTCTCCATCGAGCCGGCCGAATCGTGGTCGATCACCCGCCCCTGGCGCTCGGAGCTGCGCGTGAGCAGCATCTCCTGGATGATCGCCGGCAGCGTGTCGGCGGTCGATTCGACCGCGCCGGTGAGCGGGTAGCAGCCCAGGGTGCGAAAGCGCACGTGCTTCATCATCGGCACCTCGCCGGGGCGCAACGGCATGCGTTCGTCGTCGACCATGATCAGCGTGCCGTCGCGCTCCACCACCGGGCGCAACGCGGCGTAGTAGAGCGGCACGATCGGGATGTGCTCGAGGTGGATGTACTGCCAGATGTCGAGCTCGGTCCAGTTCGACAGCGGGAACACGCGGATCGACTCGCCCTTGTGCTTTCTGGCGTTGTAGAGCTTCCACAGCTCGGGACGCTGGCTCTTCGGGTCCCAGCGGTGCTGCGCGGTGCGGAACGAGAACACGCGCTCCTTGGCGCGCGACTTTTCCTCGTCGCGGCGCGCGCCGCCGAAGGCGACGTCGAAGCCGTACTTGTCGAGCGCCTGCTTGAGGCCCTCGGTCTTCATGATGTCGGTGTGGATCGCCGAGCCGTGGGTGAAGGGGTTGATGTCCTTCTCCACGCCCTCGGGGTTGATGTGCACCAGCAGCTCCATGCCGGTCTCGCCCACCATGCGGTCGCGGAAGGTGTACATCTCGCGAAACTTCCAGCGCGTATCGACGTGCAGCAGCGGAAAGGGCGGCACCGCCGGGTAGAAGGCCTTCATCGCCAGGTGCAGCATCACCGCGCTGTCCTTGCCGATCGAGTAGAGCATCACCGGTTTGTCGGCCTCCGCCACCACCTCACGCATGATGTGGATGCTCTCGGCTTCGAGGCGCTGCAGGTGGGTCAGGCTGGTCGTTTGTGGGCTGGACATGGGTAACAAGGCTGGCTGGGACTGTGAGGGATGATCGCCCGAAGCCGATGGCCGCGGGCATGCATTCTGCCGTGCGGGCGGAATTATTCCGCAGCCCTGCGGATTACGCACGCCCCACCGCCGCGAACGGGATCCGCAACGGGTAAACTCGGCGTCATCTTCGCACGTAACCGGAACGCCGCCATGCCCTCTTCCGCACACGCAGGCCTGCTCGAAGGCCTCGTTCCCGTCATCCGCGCCGCCGGCGAGCTGGTCATGGCGGTGTATCGCACCGATTTTGCGGTGCGCGGCAAGGATGACGCCTCGCCGGTCACCGAGGCCGACGAGCGCGCCGAGGCGCTGATCCTGCCCGCGCTCGAGGCCCTGCTCCCGGGCGTGCCGGTCATCGCCGAGGAGGCGGTCGCCGCCGGGCGCGTGCCGGCGATCGCCGAGCGCTTCTGGCTGGTCGATCCGCTCGACGGCACCAAGGAATTCATCAGCCGTAACGGCGAATTCACCGTCAATATCGCGCTCATCGAGCACGGCGTGCCGGTGCTCGGCGTCGTGCTCGCGCCGGCGATCGACCGCCTTTTTCTGGGCGCCGCCGGACTCGGCGCCTTCGTCGAGGAGGGCGGCAGCCGGCGCCCGATACGCTGCCGCGCGGCGCCGACCGAGGGCCTCACCGTGGTCGCCAGCCGCTCGCACGGCGACGCCGCCGCCCTCGATGCCTTTCTCGCCGGCCGCAAGGTCGCCGCGCTGAAGAACGCCGGCTCTTCGCTCAAGCTGTGCCTGATCGCAAGCGGCGAAGCCGATCTTTACCCGCGCCTCGGCCGCACCATGGAGTGGGACATCGCCGCCGGCCACGCCGTGCTCGCGGCCGGCGGTGGCAAGGTACGCACCCTCGCCGGCGAGCCGCTGCGCTACGGCAAACCGGGACTGGACAACCCGCACTTCGTCGCCAGCGGGCTCGACTGACGACGTCGCTGCGATGACCGCCTACCTCGTCCTCGGCTCGATCGTCCTGCTGCTGGCGCTGCTGATCCACGGCCGCGTCAGCGCGGCGATCCTGTTCGCGAGCTGGGCGGGCGGCTACCACCTGCTCGGCCTCGCCAGCCAGCAGGCGCTGCTGACGAGCTTCTCCAACCCGGCGCTCGCCACCCTGATCCTGCTGCTGCTGGTGTCGCTGGCGCTCGAGCGCTCGCCGCTGCTCGACCAGCTCTCGGACGCGCTGCTCAAGGGCCGCACCAGCCTGGCGACGCTGCGCCTGTCATCCTTCGCCTGCCTGATCTCCGCCTTCATGAACAACACCGCGGTGGTCGGCGCGCTGCTCGGCACGGTGGCCCGCCAGCGCCGCCACCCCGCTTCCAAGCTCCTGATTCCGCTCTCCTACGCCTCGATCCTCGGTGGCGTCACCACGCTGGTCGGCACCTCGACCAACCTCGTTGTCAACTCCTTCGTGGTCGACGCCGGCCTGCCGCCGCTGCACATGTTCCAGTTCACCTGGGTCGGCCTGCCGGTCGCGGTGGCCTGCATCGCGGTGATGGCGCTCAGCTCACGCCTGCTGCCGGCCAATGCCTCGAGCGAGAGCGAGGCGCGCTCGACCTATTTCCTCGAGGCCCGCGTCGCCGATGGCTCACCGATGATCGGGCGCAGCATCGAGGACAACCGCCTGCGCAACCTCGAGGGCCTGTTCCTGCTCGAGATCGAGCGCGAGGGACGGCTGATCTCACCGGTCGGCCCCGGCGAGCTGCTGCACGCCGGCGACATCCTGGTGTTCACCGGCGAGGTCGCGCGCGTGCAGGCGCTGCAGCGCTTTGCCGGGCTCGAGGTGTTCGGCGCCGGCGCCGATGCCCTGCTCAAGTCCAACCTGGTCGAGGTCGTGCTCTCCAACGAATCCGACCTCGCCAACAAGACCCTGCGCGAGGTGGACTTCCGCACCATGTTCGATGCCGGCGTGGTCGGCATCCGCCGCGGCGACAAGCGCCTCACCGGGCAGCTCGGCCGCATCCCGCTGCGCGTCGGCGACAGCCTGCTGCTGGCCGCGGGGGCGGACTTCTTCCAGCACCGCAACCTCGACCGCAACTTCCACCTCCTCAACGGCTCAGGCCTCAGGCCCAGGCTCGGCCCGCTGCAGAGCACGGCGGCGCTGTCGGGCTTCGCGCTCGTGATCGCGCTGGCGGCCTTCGGCGTGCTGCCGCTGTTCGGCGGCCTGCTGCTGTTGCTGGCGGCGCTGCTCGGCAGCGGACTGCTCACGCTGGGCGAGATGCGGCGGCGCTTTCCGTTCGAATTGCTGGTGGTGATCGGTTCGGCGCTGGCGATCGCCGGCGTGGTGGAGCGCTCGGGTGCGGCCGAGGTGATGGCGGGCTGGATGCGCGCGTTGTTCGACGGCCATGGCGTGTATGCCGCGCTCGCCGGGGTGTATCTGATCACGCTGGTGCTCACCGAGGTGGTCACCAACAACGCCGCCGCCGCGCTCGCGTTCCCGATCGCGCTCGGCACCGCGCGCGCCTTCGGCGCGGACCCCACGCCCTTCGTGATGGTGGTGGCCTACGGCGCGAGCGCCGGCTTTCTGGTCCCCTTCGGCTACCAGACCCACCTGATGGTGTATTCGGCGGGCCGCTACCGCATGCGCGACTTCCTGCGTGCGGGCCTGCCGGTCAGCATCACCTATTCGGTGACGGTGCTGGCGCTGGTGCCGCTGGTGTTCCCGTTCGCCACCTGAAGCGCGCGCCGCCTCAGCCGCCGCGGCGCGCGCTCAGGCGGGTGACAAAGTCGACCACGGTGCCGACGGTCGCGAAAGAGTTGCCATCGACCTCGTCGTCCGGCACCTCGATGCCGAAGCGCTCCTCGATCTCCTGGATCACGGCGATCACCGCCATCGAGTCGAGTTCGGGGACTTCGCCCAGCAAGGGCGTGTCGGCGGCAAAGGCAAGCGCACGGCCGCCGAGGCTGAGCACCTCGTCGAGCAGCACGAGCACTTCCTTCTGAATCGGATCGGACATCATCTCTCCACGGGGTGCAGGACGCCGGCAGGGTCGCCCCGAAAAACGCGCGCATTATACTGGCGACCTCGAGCAAAACTGCGCACCACATGGCAACAAGGGCACCGATGCACGCCAAATCCCTGCTCCACCACCTGATCGATGCCGCCGCCGACTGCGATCCCGAACCGATCGCCGTTGTCAGCGGCAGCATACGTGCCACGTACGGCGAACTGCAAACCGCGACCGCCCGTTTTGGCGCCGGGCTGGTCGGTCTCGGCCTCGCCCGTGGCGAGCGCGTCGCGATCTACCTCGACAAGCGCATCGAGTTCGTCGTCGCCGCGTTCGGCACCAGCGCCGCCGGGGGCGTGTTCGTGCCGGTGAATCCGATCCTCAAAGCCGAGCAGGTGGGCCACATCCTGCGCGACTGCAAGGTGCGCGTGCTGGTCACCACCGCGGAACGGCTCGCCGCGCTCGGCGACGGCCTCGCCGCCTGCCACGACCTGCGCCAGGTGGTGCTGATTGGCGCGCCCGCCACGCGCCCGACGCTGCAGGGGGCCACCGTCCACCTGTGGGACGAGCTGATGGCCGCGCCGCCGGCCGCCGGCCACCGCGCGATCGACAGCGACATGGCGGCGATCCTGTACACCTCGGGCAGCACCGGACGGCCCAAGGGCGTGGTGTTGTCCCACCGCAACATGATGGCGGGCGCGCGCAGCGTCGCCCACTACCTCGGCAACCACGCCGGCGACACCCTGCTCGCCGCGCTGCCGCTGTCCTTCGACGCCGGCCTGTCGCAGCTCACCACCGCTTTCCAGGCCGGCGCGCGCGTGGTGCTGCTCAACTGGCTGCTGGCGCGCGACGTGCTCAAGGCCATCGAGCGCGAGCGCGTAACCGGCCTCACCGCGGTGCCGCCGCTGTGGATCCAGCTCGCCCAGCTCGACTGGCCGCAGGGCATCGACGCCCACCTGCGCTACCTCGCCAACACCGGCGGGCGCATGCCGCTCGACACCCTCACCCGCCTGCGCAGCCAGCTCCCGCAGACCCAGCCCTTCCTCATGTATGGCCTCACCGAAGCCTTCCGTGCCACCTACCTGGCGCCGGAACAGGTCGACCGCCGCCCCGACTCGATCGGCAAGGCCATCCCGGACGCCGAGGTGCTGGTGCTGCGCGAGGACGGCAGCGAATGCGCGCCCAACGAGCCCGGCGAGCTGGTGCAACGCGGCGCGCTGGTGGCGATGGGCTACTGGAACGACCCCGAGCGCACCGCCGAGCGCTTCCGCCCGCTGCCCGCCGCCGCGCCCGGGCGCGAAGCCGGCCTGGTGCTGCCCGAGATCGCGGTGTTCTCCGGCGACACCGTGCGCCGCGACGACGAGGGCTTCCTCTACTTCATCGGCCGCCGCGACGAGATGATCAAGACCTCGGGCTACCGCGTCAGCCCCACCGAGGTCGAGGAGATCCTCTACGCCACCGGTCTGGTCGGCGAATGCATTGCCTGCGGCCTGCCCCACCCCACCCTGGGCCAGCGCATCGCCGTCATCGTCACCGCGCCCCCCGGCCGCGAGCTCGACCGCGCCGCCCTGCTCGCCGAATGCCGCAGCCGCATGCCGGCCTACATGGTGCCGACGCAGGTCGAACTGCGCGCCGGACCGCTGCCGCGCAACGCCAACGGCAAGATCGACCGCAGGACGCTGGCCGACGCGCTCGCAGAAGGAACCGCCGCATGAACGCCCCCGCCCGCACGCAGCCCACCCACGCCCCACAAAGCCAGTTCGCAGTGCGCGACGGCGAACTCCTCGTCGGCAACCAACCGCTCTCCCGGCTCGCCGCGCGCATCGGCCAGACGCCCTTCTACGCCTATGACCGCGCCCTGCTCGCACGCCGCGTCGCCGAGCTGCGCGCGGCGCTGCCGGCGGAGGTGGAGCTGCACTACGCGATGAAGGCCAACCCGATGCCGGCGCTGGTGGGCCACATGGCCCGCCTGGTCGACGGCATCGACGTCGCCTCGGCCGGCGAGCTGCAGGTCGCGCTCGACGCCGGCGCCGACCCGCGCCAGATCAGCTTCGCCGGCCCCGGCAAGCGCGACGCCGAGCTGCGCCAGGCGGTGGCCGCCGGGATCCTGGTGAATGTGGAATCGGCGCGCGAGATCGCGCCGCTCGCCGCGGCCGCGGCCGAACTCGGCGTGCCGGCGCGGGTGGCGCTGCGGGTCAATCCGGACTTCGAACTAAAGTCCTCGGGGATGAAGATGGGCGGCGGGCCGAAGCAGTTCGGCGTCGATGCCGAGCAGGCGCCGGCGGTGCTCGCCGAGATCGGCCGCGCCGGGCTGGTCTTCGAGGGCTTCCACCTCTTCGCCGGCTCGCAGAACCTCAAGGCCGAAGCGATCGTCGAGGCGCAACGGAAGAGCTTCGCGCTCGCCCTGCACCTGGCCGCACACGCCCCGGCGCCGGTGCGCACGCTGAACCTTGGCGGCGGCTTCGGCATTCCGTACTTCCCAGGCGAACAAGCGCTGGACCTCGCCCCAATCGGCGCCGCGCTCGCCGACATCGTCGCCGAGGCCGGCGAGCGCCTGCCGCATGCGCGCATCGTGCTCGAGCTTGGCCGCTACCTGGTCGGCGAGGCCGGCGTCTACGTGTGTCGCATCACCGACATCAAGGTCTCGCGCGGCCACACCTTCCTGGTCGCCGACGGCGGCCTGCACCACCACCTGGCGGCGAGCGGCAACTTCGGCCAGGTGCTGCGCAAGAACTACCCGGTGGTGATCGGCAACCGCATGGATGCGCCCGCCGGCGAGGCAGTGTCGGTGGTCGGCCCGCTGTGCACGCCGCTCGACATCATCGCCGAGCGCATGGCGCTGGCGGCCGCGCAGATCGGCGATTTCGTGGTCGTGTTCCAGTCGGGGGCGTATGGCGCGAGCGCGAGCCCGCAGGGCTTTCTGGGCCACCCGAAGGTCGCCGAGGCCCTGGTGTGACGAAGCGCGCGAGTCAGAAGCCGCAGGACTGCTGGCCGGACCTGACCGTGGCGTCGTGCGACTGGTTGCCGCTGCAGAAGCTGTAGCGGCCGCCGTCGCGATAGACCTGATAGCGATACACGCCACCTTTGCCATAGTCGTGCATCATGCGGGCCCCATTACCGGTGCCATCGATCGCCCAGCTTCCGACCTGCCTGGTGGGGTCGACCCGGTCGCTGGGCCCCTTCTTGTAATCGATCAACGCACCGCCCTGCCGGTGGAATTCCTGCCAGCGGTCCGCTCCGCGGCTCGCACACACGGTGTTGCCTGCGAAAGCCTTGTGCAGTTCGGTGTGATTCAACATGTTCCCGCTGCAGGCGGCGAACGCCTGCCCCGGCAGGGCAGCTCCGGCGAGGGCGAGCACGCCGGCGAGAAGGCTGAGTTTGTGCATGATGGGTCCTTTCGGCTGGGGTGGTGAGGGGTCCGGGTGACGATTCAAGATAGCACCCGCAAGCGCACCGTACGACAATTGATCCACCTTCTCCGAGGAAAAATTCCACCGATGTCCGAGCGCAATGGCCGCCCTGCAGCAAGCCCACGCCAGCACGCCCTGATTGCGCTGCTGTGGGCGCTGTTCGTCGCCTATGGCAGCCTGGTGCCACTCGATTTCAGCCCGCGTCCCGACGCCTGGCAGGCATTCATGGCCACGCCCTGGCTGTCGCTCGGCGTCGGCTCGCGCGCGGACTGGGTCGCCAACATCCTGCTCTACCTGGTGCTCGCCCATTTCGCCACCGGGGCGGTGTGGGCGAGCCGGCTCACGACGGGGCTGCGCGTGCTGCTGCTCGCCGCCGTGCTGGTGGCCATCCTCGCGATGGCGGTGGGGATCGAGTACCTGCAGCTGTTCTTCCCGCCGCGCACGGTGTCGCGCAACGATCTGCTCGCCGAGGGGCTGGGCACGGCGCTGGGCAGCGCGCTGTGGTTCTTTGCCGGCGATCGCCTGGCGACGATGTGGCAGCGCTTCGTCAGCGGCGGCGCGCACAGCCTGCGCGCGGTGCTGAGCCTGTACGCGCTCGGTTACCTGGCACTCGCCCTCTTCCCTTACGACTTCCTGGTCAGCGGCGCCGAACTCGCCGCCAAGCTCGCCCGCCCCGACAGCCTGGCCCTCGGTCCCGGGCTGTCGTGTGGCGCGGCCTTCGGCTGCGGCGTGAAGCTGCTGAGCGAAGCGGTGCTGATGATTCCGTTCGGGCTTTTGCTCGCGCTCGGCGTGCGCGACCGGGCTGCGGTTCGCCCGCCGCCCGGGCTGCTGGCGGGCACGCTGGTCGGCACGCTCATCGGCGCGGCGCTCGAAGCGGCGCAGATGGTGCTGGCCTCGGGCACCACCCAGGGCATCTCGGTGCTGACGCGCGCGCTCGGCACCGCCTGGGGGGTGGCGCTGGCCCGCGGCGGCGCGGCACGCCTGCTGTCCTGCGCGCCGGGTCGCATCCTCACTGCCGCCCTCGTCCTCACGCCGCTCTGGCTGGCGCTGGTGCTCGCCCTGAACGGGCTGCTGCCGCTGCGCCTGCAGGCGCCGTGGGCAGCGCTGGAGAAGCTCGAGACGCTGCGCCTGCTGCCCTTCTACTACCACTACTACAGCACCGAGACCGCCGCCGTGCGCAGCCTGCTGTTCGTCGCCGGCAGCTTCGCCCCGATCGGCGTGGTCACCGCGCTGGCCTTCCCGCGTTATCGCTTCGGCGCCGGTGTGCTCGCGGTCGTGGTCGCCGCGCTCGTCTCCGTGGCCATCGAGTCGCTGAAGCTGTTCACCGAGGGCAAGCACCCGGATCCGACCAACCTGCTGATCGCGCCGGCGGCGGCGTGGCTGACGCACTGGATTGCAAGCCGCATCCTGCAGCATCTGCACGATCGGGCCGCAGGCCCGGGCCAGCCCCGCCGGCCGCCGGCGCCGGCGCAGACGGCGGTCGCCAGGCGACTGCGCATCGTGCTCGTCGGCGTGCTGCCGCTCGCCCTGCTGCTTTTGACCGTGGCGCTCACCGTGCCGCTGGCGCCACCGGCGGAGTCGGTGGCGCAAGGCGTCACCTATCCGCCTCCCGCCGCCCTGCCCGCGCCCGACCTGCCCGCGTTCCGCAGCGCGCATCCGCGCCTGCCCCACCCGACGCCCACCGACCTCGCGCTGCTGCAGGCCGCCAATCCGGCCTATCTGGCGCAGCTCTTCAACGCGGCGCACAGCAACCCCAACGCGATCCACGCGATCATGCAGGCCGCCTTCATCCGCCCCGGCACGATCGAGCTCGCCCCGCTGCACGCGCGCCTGGTGGCGACACGCTTCAGCGATCGGGGTCACGCCCAGGTCGAACCGCTCGTGATCGCCTATGACTGGCTCCACGAGCAGTGGAGCCCCGCACAGCGCGACGCCTTGCGCGACAAGCTCGCCGAAGGCTGCGACTACCTCATCGAGGTGATCCGCAAGGAGCAGCTCTCGCCGTACAACGCCTTCCTTTACAACGCGCCCCTGCAAGCACTGATGGCATGCAGCATCGCGCTGTGGCACGACCATCCGCGCGGCGAGGCGCACATGCGCTTCACCCACGAGCTTTGGAAGAACCGCGTGCTGCCGGTGTGGCGCCAGGTGTTCGGGCGCAACGGCGGCTGGCACGAAGGCGGCGAGTACGTCGCGGTCGGCATCGGCCAGGCGATCCACGCCCTGCCGGCGATGTGGCGCGCTGCCACCGGCGAGGACCTCTTCGCCAGCGAGCCGGGCCTGCGCGGCTTCCTCGACTTCCTGGTCTACCGCACCCGGCCCGACCGCACCCAGATGCGCTGGGGCGACGGCGCCTGGTTCGACCGCGCACCGCGCGACCTCGCCCCGCTCGCGCTCGAATACGGCCACGCCGCCGCCTACACCCTGGCGCCCCCCGGCGGGCCACGCGGTCGCGACCGCAAGCCGGCCGGCCCCCTCCCCACCGGCTGGCCGTGGGGGCCGCTGTCCGACGAGCGCCTGATCGACGCGAACGCCGCGGCACGGCTACCGCTGGCGCGCCTGTTCGACGGCATCGGCCTGCTGGTCGCGCGCAGCGACTGGAGCGACGAAGCGACCTGGGTCAGCTTCAAGGCCGGCGACAACTTCTGGTCGCACAGCCACCTCGATCAGGGCGCGTTCACGATCTTCAAGGGCGGCCCGCTGGCAATCGACAGCGGCTGGTACGGCCCGGCCTACGGCTCGGAGCACCACATGAACTACGCCTACCAGAGCATCGCCCACAACCTGGTCACGGTGACCGACCCCGCCGATAACCAGCCCGGCCCCGGCTTCGACGTCGCCACCCCGCGCCACTACGCTAACGACGGCGGCCAGCGCCGCATCGGCTCGGGCTGGGGCGTGGACGCCGCACCGCTCGACGTCGAGCAATGGCAGCAGCGCCGCGCCACCCATCACACCGGGCGCATCGCCGCCCACCTCGCCGAGGACGGGCTCGCGGTCGCAGTCGCCGACATCACCGCCGCGTACACCAGCGCCCAATCCGGCCGCGGCAGCTTCGCCGACCGCACGCGACGGGTCGAGCGCATGTGGCGGGTGTTCGGCTACGACCACGTCAATGATGCGGTGGTCGTGTTCGACGACGTGGTGGCCACGCAAGCCGAGTTCCGCAAGCGCTGGCTGCTGCATTCGATCGACGCCCCGGTGCTCGGCACCGACCGCTTCGAACTCTTCATCCCCGCCACCGGCCGCCCGGGGCGCAGCGGCGGACGCCTGCACGGCCACGTCCTGCTGCCACGCCAGCCGCTGCTGCACAGCATCGGTGGCCCCGGCTTCGAATTCTTCGTCGACGGCCGCAACTACGACGAGGAAGGCCGCGCCCAGGCCGCAATCGCCCGGCTCGGCCACGGTCGCGCCGAACCCGGCGCCTGGCGCCTCGAGCTGATCCCGGCGCGCGAGGCACGCGCGGACCAGTTCCTGGTCGTGATGCTGCCCACCCCCACCGCGGCGGCCCCGGCGGCCCGCGTCACCCGCCTCGAGGACGGCGAGCGCGTCGGTGCCGAAATCGTCGGCGCGCAACGCACGACGCGGTGGTGGTTCACGCCGGGAAGGCTGGGGGTGAGGGTGGAGGTCGAAGAGGGTGCGGCGAGGCGGGGGCATACGCTGAACGACGGATAAAGTCCCGGCCGCTGCCTGGCCCGCCGCGGGCGCGCAGGGGCCCGATCACTGCGGCTTGCCGTGAACGCTACCCGTTGTGGATGTCACTTTTCCGCATTAGCCTTGCCGCATTGCACCAACGCAGCTTCCCGCCGCGGCACGCCGCCATTCCTGAGCACACCAGCCCACCATGAAAATCACCATCTTCGGCACCGGCTACGTTGGCCTGGTAACGGGGGCCTGCCTTGCAGAGGTCGGCCATACCGTCGTCTGCATGGACGTCGACCGGGGCAAGATCGAAAAGCTCGAGGCA
>Ga0209573_1001680_pt1 | contig 32358 bp, 27 predicted proteins | sample TNRBio252014_DNA_FD_185870 | JGI IMG/M metagenome (GOLD analysis project Ga0209573, IMG submission 185870) | Wastewater treatment Type I Accumulibacter community from EBPR Bioreactor in Madison, WI, USA - TNR Reactor_6/25/2014_ DNA (SPAdes)... | ecosystem: Engineered > Bioreactor > EBPR >...
GCGCGAGCGTATGTCGTTTTATTCCATGTCAACTAAAAAATCATAATTTTATATTTTTCCTTAATAATTTCTTTTTGGTTCAGCTTAAAATTCTAGGAAACGTGTAAAGTATTTTTTCCATCAGCCTAAAATATAACGAAAACAATTTTGGGTTTAAACACAATTAAGCATTAACAAAAAAAAACAGCATATAACCATGGTTCATACATAATTATGAGAATTAACAATAGATTTCCCACATGAGTTGTTGCCTTATCAACTCAATTTTTCCACTAATCGCCAAGTTATATATTTGTAAATATAGAGAATTAAAATTAATTTCAATTTGACAATTTATGTAAAAAACTGTATTTTTTAGCGATTTTGATTGCATACTAGTACTTTTCCCTATAATCATTAAAATAAATTTTTCTAGAAGTTTTAACTAAATTTAATATTTTATTTTAAAAGGCGACAAAATGAAAAAATTAGTACTTGTTCTTTCAGTGGTTTTGTGCATTAGCTCTTACCTTTTTGCTCAAGATGATGTCGAAAAACTAATTGTAGAGTTTCAAGAAAAGCTAGCGAAAACTGAAAAAGACACACCCGAATACAAGAAAATTTGTAAAGTATATAGTTATAGGTTTGAAAACTTAAGAACCTTAGCTGTTGAAACTTATCAGTTCGATAAATCTAAAAAGATTAAGGAAATTATGGTATCCTTGGATAAAGGCGATGGAAACATTTCTTACACTTCAGCAGCAACCAAAGAAGAGAAAAAAGAAGCCCCTGAAAAGAAAAAAAGTATTCCTGTTGCTGCCCATTTGAAAACAACTTTTTCGGAAGGTTTAACTGACAAAGATGGGAAACCCGTCAGCTTGGAGCAATTATCTGGTAAATATGTGGGTGTTTATTTTTCAGCCCAATGGTGTGGCCCTTGTCGACAGTTTACACCGCAACTAGTTAAATTTAGGGATCAAAACGAAAAAGATTTTGAAGTAGTATTTGTTTCTAGCGACAATAGCGAGAGCAAAAGAAAAGAGTATATGGCAGAATCTAATATGAAGTGGCCAACCGTTAAATTCAAAGGAGAAAATGGTAATTCTCTGGATTCCAAATTTTCTGTTAACGGCATTCCAGCATTAATTATTTTATCTCCAAGTGGCGAAGTAGTCACAAAAGATGGTCGTAGTGATGTTTCCCATAAATTTGAAACAGCCATTAAAAATTGGAAGGAAACCAAAAAATAAAACCGAAACTTACTTTTTTTAGACGCTCAAATTAGGGCGTCTAAACACTTAAATTCGTATTAGCGCTTCTAAGAATACCCCCCTACTTAATATCATAAAATTTAAAAATTTTTACTTAATTTAAAACACACAAAAGATCTAAAGCTATGCTCCATTTTAACTACAGCTACACCAAGCAAGTATAGATTTTCAAATATACCTTGAAATTTTCACCTCAGAAAACTTACAGAGGGTACATTCGTCCTATGATGTGGTTTTGTGAAGCTATTATAAAGGTGTGTTTTTGTAAGAAATCAAGTTTTTGGGGTTGTTGATGAGAGAATGGTAGAGACGGGTTTGAAACCCGTCTCTACGCATGTTATCAATTACGGTTCGCCGAAAAGTGTTTCCAAGACACATCATGAACCGAACGCACCCCTTATAGAAGACTCAAAATTTAATATATTTGCATAAATAATTTTATATTTATAATACATTTTATAAATCTATTTATTTGTGAGGTCTTATGGAAACTTTTACTCGAAAAATTAAATCACTAGATGCATATGACCTAGCAGTTATTGGTGGAGGTATAGCGGGTGTAAGTGCCGCTATCGCTGCTAGTAGAAAAGGAATCAAGACTGTATTAATTGAACAGTTTGCCGAACTTGGCGGTGTTGCAACCACCGGCGGAACTGCCGCCTTCTGTGGTGAAACTAAAGGACAAGGTTTTGTCTTCGATGCAATAATTAATGAACTAGAAAAACTTAGTGCTATCGCGCCCTATCGACCGTATATTGAATCGGAAGCACGGTCTTTTGACCATGAAGTTTTAAAAATTGTCTTGCAAGAATTATGTCTTCAAAACAAGGTGGATTTATTATTCCATACGCGAGTAATTGAAACGGAGCTCGAAAACAGAAAAATCACAAATATTATTCTTCATAATGCAAGCGGGTTACAATCTATGCCCGTTAAATTTGTAATTGATTCAAGTGGCGAGGCAAGTATAGCCGCCAACGCAGGTTTTGAAAAATTAAATGAAGATAATGATGTTCTTTATAATCTACCAATGTCGTTAAACTTTTTTATGCGAAAATGCGATCAAGAAATCATTCAAACAATTCCTTTTAAAGAGCTAGGTGTTATTCAAGAATTTTCGAATCAAGAAGACTTACCGGCTGTAAGCATTTGGCCACAAACTCACAACAAAGTAGGTGTGAAAATGAAAGTGCCTGGTTTTGTTTCTACAAATGGCGCATCTCTATCAAACGCTGAAATTTCGGCCAGAAGAAAAATGTGGAGCGTTGTCAATTACCTACAACGAAATAAACTACGAAAATTTGAATTAAAGCAATATAAACTAGATTATGCAAGCCCTATCTTAGGCATTCGTGAAGGGCGAAGAATCGCTGGCGAATATATTTTAACAGGAGATGATGTTAAAGCCGGTAAACAATTTAATTCAGCTATCGCAGTGGGTGTTTTTTACCTAGACTACATGAACCCTACTTCAGAAAAACAAATTTATGAAATCGATTGGGAGAATCGCCATGTCCCGCCTTATCAAATTCCATTTGAATGCTTAATTCCAAAAGGAAGTGTTAATATGCTCGTTGCAGGCAGGTGTTTTTCGTCTGATCGCACCGCTTTTTCATCGGCTAGAGTAATGACAACTTGTTCGATGTTAGGGCAAGCAGCAGGATATGGCGCGGCACTTTCTCTACAATCAAACAAAACAATTATTAATATCAACCATGCTGATTTACAAAAAATATTGCTTGATAATCACGGTCTTTTAAATACTTCTGAATACAAAACTTTGGGCTCAAAAATTACTTAACAAAAAAATTGTAATTACTCAACGACTTTTTTTGGGTAGCTAGATAGTCTAATCGTGGCACCGCCTCGATCTGGTAGCACAATCAAAAAGAAGATACATTAGATCGAGACGATCTGGCTACCAACTTGATAGCTTGCTGAGTTGCAAAAGAATTAGGGTTCTTTAATCCTTAAGGCTAGAGAAAAAAACAGTTTACACTAGTATTATTTGTTCTTTCTACTAAAAACCCATATTCAGCATGTGAATGCAGCGCTTTACATTCGACTGGCTCTACAATAATTGCTAAAACCGTAAACCTCAGTTGACATATTTTGGCATATGTGTACACTAAGCTAAAACAGTTTAGTTATGTACAATATGTTTATTTGCAGAGGGTTTTATGCAGAATATACTAGTAAAGAATAAAAAGTTTAGCATTGTAGAACTGCTAACGGTAGTGTTAATTATTTTGCTTCTAATCTCCCTAATCATTCCCAATTTTGCTAAATTAAAAATGTCTTCTCGCCAGACTTTGTGCAGAAGTCAAATGAAACAAATTTATTCGTTGATGAATTCCTATGCCACTGACAATGGCGGTTATTTACCCAACGATGATGCCGGAATGGGAGATGGTGGCGGAAAACCATATCATAATGACATTCCTGCAACACCAGGGCTTAATAATGCCTTATATATGAATTGGAATGGCCATTTACTAAACTATTTAAATTTAGATTTGCCTGACAGATATTATCGAAATGCCAACTTTAATTTTGCAACGGGCAAAGTACTTCCAGCTCCTCTTGCGGATAAAGCAAAAAATGCCTGGGCCGTTATTAATGATGCCGTAACAAAAGGCGGTTATCAAGATCTTAGATTGTTCATTTGCCCAGAAATTTGGGCTAACACCTTTGATGTACATGTAAGCGATACTAACAATGGCTTAAAAGTACCTAGGATTTCTAATTTGTTCACAAACTATGGCGAAACAGGAACCCCTACTACTTATTTGGCAAATTGGCAACTTTTTGGTATGGGCACTTTTTATAAAACTGACCCTGTTCCAAAAAACAATAGCCTGCGACTCGATGAAATACCTGATATTTCAGGCAAACTCTTTTTACTCGAAGGTGGTCTGGCACAAGGCTCTGGTTGGTGTTATGCTAGAAGACCATTTTTTTATCTAGGCAATATACCGTATGAAGGCTACGATCTTGGAAGAGGACACCCAGGAGACATCGACAACCGTTACGCCAAAACAACCGCCGCAAAACAACACCATAAACTTAGCTTTGTGCATGATAATCATGACGAATTCTGGATATCCTCAAATGCTACTATTCCAAACTTTGTAGGCGATTATGTTAATTACAGATATAGTATTGCTTTAAAATTTAACCAAAAATACGCTGGTAAGGCCTATATGATTCCCTGTACGATTGATTCTAGCTCGTGGGACCCACCGTATGTAATAGTGAGTTATATCGACCCACAAAATGGCACAATTTTCGATGACTTTTTAAAGGAAAACCCAGGCATAGGCAATTCATGGGGTAATTTTGAAGCTTATGTAGATAGTCCAAATGATTTTCATTATTTGGTAGGCGATATGAATGTTTTATTTGGTGATGGCTCTGTAACGCTCAAAGATACTGGCTGGCTGACAACAAACCGATTACAATATGGTCGTGTAAAATAATCGTTTACTTTACTGCCATTATACTACCACTCATCTAAAAGATTCGCCTTTCAATAACTGTTGGGCGAATCTTTCATTTTAATAAAGGGATTAAATTCTGTTTAGCATTAGACATATTATCTGATATGTTTTAATAGAAAGTTAAACTTCCTATTCTCTTACCTAAATATAGCATTCGAAAATGAGCAAAGTTCAAAATTCAAGATATCTGAAACACACCTAAAATTATACTTGTTTTAAAAATCTCCCATGAAAAAGCAACTTCTATTTAATTTTCAAATAGATTACTTTAAAGTTGAAAAGCAATTTTTTACATATAATGTATAGAAAATCTAGAAATTTAGATCTTCATTTACCAACAAAAGCGCACTAAAACCCTTTGGTCTTTGTTTGTTTTTTAATTTTCCGTACAATATCCGCTCTCAAAAAAAGCTTCACCATATTTTATTGCAACTATTATCTTGGTATTAAATTCATGATTATAAGCTTACCTGAATTTACTTTAGCATCCACATCAAGTATTCGTTTGAAAATATTGGATCAAGCTGGCTTAAAGTTTAACTCAATAAAACCGAAACAGGAAGAACCCAGGGCTACTGGCTTTGCAACGCCAGAATCCTATGTGAAGTTTTGTTCTCAACAAAAAGCCAAAGAAATTTCGCTAAGTCACCTAGATAGTATTGTAGTTGGCTGTGATCAGACGGTTTATTTTCAATCACAAATTTTAAATAAAGTGGCAAATAAAGAGGAATGCATTGATCGATTAACTGCATTTTCTGGGAAACACCATCAACTCGTAAATGGCCTCTCCATTTTTCAAAATGGCAAAGAAATATTTTATCATGGGGAAATTACAACCATCACCGTTAGAAAACTACCACTTCAACAAATCACCAAATATGTTGAAGAAGAAATGCCACTATCATCTGTTGCTTGCTATTATTTAGAAGGCAAAGGAATTCAACTTATAGAAAATATAGAAGGGAACTTTTTCTCAGCATTAGGGTTACCACTACTTGCTCTCATGAATTTCCTAAATGAATATAAAGACAGGGCTTATCCATGAAAACCTTAATTATTGGTGGCACAGGAAATATTGCCAAAGGCATCATCAAAGGCTTAAAAAGTAAGAACAGTGAAATTTCAGTATTCCATCGTGGAAAAACAAAACTGCTTGATGAAGAGATACAATCCATCAAAGGTAATATAGACGATGAAGCCTCTCTCAATGCCGCCATTAAATCGGATAATTTCGATGTGGTTATTGATTTAATTGGCACAACCACTAAACATGCTACCACCCTCGCTAATGCCTGTGCAAAACATGTCAAACAAGTGATATACAGTTCAAGTGTAGCAACCTACGGTAATGAGTTTCTGGGGCGCTCCATTTTGCCTACGGATACACAAAGACCAATTAGTGAATTTGCAAAAAACAAATTTGAAAGCGAAAAAGTTCTTTTTGAGCATACTTTCGAAAAGAAATTTGACCTCACCATCATGCGATTATCGAATATTTATGGTTACGACCGCGTCATGCCTTGCAACATTTCACTTCATACTGTGGCATGGGATAGAATTTTAAACAATTTACCCGTATTATGCACTGCGGATGGCTTAACTATCACCAACATTACGCATATAGACGATATTGGCCGAGGCTTTGCTTTTGCTTGTTTAAATCAAAATTGTTATCAAAAAGCCTATCATTTAGTGCTAGACAAATGTTTAACTTGGCAACAATTTTATCAAAAGATTGCCGCTAGTTTAGACAAAGAAATTTCAATTATTTATGTATCTAAATCAGAAGTTTTGAAACGCGGGGATGGTAAATATGACGCCTATTTAGGTAGCGTCAGCTCTTATCATCAATTTTATGACAGCGTCGCCACTTACCGCGATATACCTGAATTTCAACAAACTATCACTCTAAAAGAAGGTGCCAAACAAGTTATTTTAAATGCACACCTCAAAGGTCGACTACCAAAAGGAGATTCTGACCTCATTTATAATCAAATCATAGAAGACTATTCAAGGAAACTATAAAATGAGTTATATAAAAAACACACCTTTTAAAGGTAGAGTTATATTTATCGATGATAAAGAGAACGCACTAAGTTTACTAAAAAAAATAACTGAAAAGAATATGGCTGAAATCGAAACGCATTTTTTTAATAATGCCGAACAAGCTTTGGAATTTATGAAGGATGGTTTGCCAACAGTTGTAGTGACCGATTGGCAAATGCCAGAAATCGATGGCTTAGAACTAACAAAAAGAATCGTTGATCAAAAAAATACTTTGTATCCATTTCATTTTATTATATTTTTAACCGTAAAAGATGACTCCGAAGATTTAGCCAAAGCCTTAGAGGTTGGCGCTCATGATTACATCAAAAAACCATTTAATATGCAAGAATTAGTCGCACGCGTTAGAGCAGGTATGCGCACCATCAATCTGGAATATGATTTAATGCATCTTAATGACCATTTAGAAAAAATTTCAATTACGGATAGTCTAACCGAAGTTTTCAACAGACGCTACGGCAACATATTATTACAACAGGAGTTAAACAAAGTTCAAAGAAATATTCAAGAATTATCCATTCTAATGATCGACATCGACTTCTTTAAAAAAATAAATGATTCGTTTGGCCACAATGTAGGTGACCTTGTAATTCAGGAAGTTGCAAAAAGAATAAAAGTAACAGCTCGTTCCTATGATTCGCTAGTTCGCTGGGGTGGTGAAGAGTTTTTGCTAATTTGCCCCTGCCTATTGCCTGAGAATGCCTTAGATCTTGCCACACGCATTTTATATATCATTTCAGGGCAATCGATATTAGTTGGTGAAGAGCAAGAAATTGAAACTACAATTAGTATTGGTATAGCAAACCTTGCTAGAGGTGAAACGGCAACTACACCTGAATTTATTGAGCTAGCCGACAAAGCCTTATATCGAGCAAAAAATAATGGTCGTAATCAAGTTCAAACAAACCAATGAAAAATAGATACGACCACTATTTAAAGCGTTAATAAAAAACTTTTTCAAAAAATACATGAACGCAACTAATGCCATCACTAGCAAATACTATCGTCATCTTACCCCGCTCGGGGAAGGTGGGATTTCAAGTTTTTTAATTGTTGGTCAAGATAGCTTTGACTTTATAGCAACCTATTTTAAAAATTTTAATAGTACAAAACCAAGTAAAGAAAACAATCGTTTCTACTACGGCAAATTATTTAACCAACAAAATCAATTAATCGACGAAATCATTCTGTGTTTAAAAAATGATAAAACCATTGAATTTCATTCCCATGGCGGCTTTAGCGCTACACGCGAAATCATAAAGCTTTTAGAAGCAATTGAATTTCAAAAAATGCCTCATGCCGTATATCAACAAATTAATCATTTTTATCATTATGAACAAGCTTTACTAGCAACTACAACCCAGCATGAATTTGAATATTTAGTTGCGCAAATAAACAACTATTTACAAATCAAACCTCAAATAAAAAGCCTTACAACCACTGAACAAATTAATCTGTTACATGCAATGGTTGCAGAATGGAAAACTGAAAAATACAACCGACGACGCGTTAGTGTCTGTTTAGCCGGCCTGCCTAATGCAGGCAAATCAAGCTTAATTAATGCAATCACTGGCAAAAAAAGAGCTCTTGTCAGTAACATTGCCAAAACAACGCGCGATACTCTAACTGAAAATGTTTTGATAAAAGGTTGCCGATTTCAATTCATGGATACTGCAGGCCTTCATAACCCAGACAATAGCCTCGATCAAGAAAGCGTTAATCAATCGCTAGCCAATATCGCAAGGGCAGAAATAGTTTTTTGGCTACATGACCATGCTATAATTTTTTCAGAGGAAGAATTAGCTTTTTTAGAAATAGTTAGAAATAAATGTAAAGATAAACCTATCTGGCTAATTTTAACAAAAGAAGATATAAAATCTGAATTAAGTGTTTCATACCCACAGCACTTATTTCATCATACTCAACTCATTTCATGTCCTACGCGATTTGGAATAGACTTACTTTTGTCAGATCTCATACAATTACTTTTTCCTCGTAGGCAAGAACCATTACCCTTAGCTGCGATTTCAGACCAAATGTCCAATGAAATCATCTATTTTCTCCAAAAAGTTGATTTACTGCCAGCAAAACATAAAATGGTAAGAGAATTCACCGAACAAATTTTAAGTAGTATCACATTAGCAGGTAACAATAAAAATGACAACAAATAAAGCGGATATCCAATTGATTGTAAATGAAATTGTCAGCTCCTATCAACTGCATGGGGGTATCAATCACATTGAAGGCTGCATTTTGCCTTCGCAAGATACCGTTAAGGAAATCATCGACATTTTAATGAATATTTTTTTTCCAGGTTTTTTTACCAAAGAAGAAATTCAAAAAGAAAAAATTAAAGAATTCACCACAGTTAAAGTCGAGGCGCTGAACAATCTTTTATTGCAAGAAATGCAAAAATCTTTTAATTCTTTAAAAGAGTATCAACAACTACCACTTAGTCAAAGAAATGAAAAAATTCAAATAAAAGCATGTGAAATTACAAAAGCATTTTTGCATAAAATACCCTCTATTCGCAATGTATTAAAAACTGATGTACAAGCCTTTTTCGAAAGCGACCCTGCTGCTGCTAGCCAAGAAGAAGTAATCGTCAGTTACCCTGGTATATATGCCATTGCTGTGTATCGTGCAGCTCACGAGCTTCACAAATTAAAAGTTCCTTTGATACCTCGCATAATGACCGAATATGCCCATGGCAAAACTGGCATTGATATTCACGCAGGAGCAACCATTGGCGATTACTTTTTTATTGACCATGGTACTGGCGTTGTTGTTGGCGAAACAACTATTATCGGCAAAAGATGTCGTATTTATCAAGGCGTTACCCTAGGCGCTTTGAAAATTGAATTTGAACGCGATGAAAACGGCAATGTAATCGAGATGAAAAAAAGACATCCGACTCTTGAAGACGAAGTTACCATATATGCAGGGGCAACCATTTTAGGTGGTCGCACCATATTAAAAAAGGGAACCGTCATTGGCGGTAATGCTTGGGTAACCTCTACAACAGAAGAAGGCTCAAAAATTATCTATGACAATGTCAACTCACAAAAGGTTCTAAAAAACGAATGAAGGTTGGCATAGGTTACGATATTCATGCATTTGAAGATGGTAAGGCTTTAAAGCTTGGCGGGGTTACAATCCCCTTCCCTCAAGGCTTAAAAGGCCATAGCGATGGCGATTGTCTTATTCATGCCATATGCGATGCCTTACTTGGGGCTGCCTGTCTGGGTGATATTGGTGAGCACTACCCAGACACAGACCCTAGCATCAAAAACATTGACAGCAGTATCATATTGATTGATATCCTTAAAAAAGTAAAAAATAAAGGTTACCAAATTGACAACATAGATGCCAATATCATTGCCCAAGTGCCAAAATTAACACCCTACAAAAACGCCATCAAATTAAAGTTGGCAGAAATAATAGGTATAGACCCTTCGCAAATTAATATAAAGGCTAAAACTAAAGAAAATCTAGATGCCGTCGGACAAAAACTAGCAATTGAGTGCCAGGCAATCGTTCTATTAAAATAATAACCAACAAGGGTAACAATGATTTTGCGAGATGCAGTTCACGGTGATATTGAATTATTCAATGAAGAAATACAAGTTCTTGATACCCCCGAAGTACAACGCCTACGCGGCATAAAACAATTAGGGGCATCATCTTACATTTACCCTTCTGCTACGCATTCGCGATTTGAACACTCCCTTGGTACTCTTTTTTGTACGCAAAAAATATTAAATGCATTAAGCTCTAAATTTGAAATAGAACAAAAACTAAAAACAATCATTCGAATTAGCGCTCTATTGCACGATATTACTCACATTCCTTTTGGTCATACTTTTGAAGATGAACGAAAATTAATGCCCCGACACGATAAAGGCGATCGATTTCATCTATTAACCAATCAAACTCAACTAGGCGAAACCCTTGATTCTTTAAAAATAAAAGCCGAAGTCAGCGCAATAGTTGAAGAGAAGCAACATCCCAATATTCCAAGGTGGGCACAACAAATAGTTTCCAGTACTATTGATGCAGACTTATTAGATTATTTAAAGCGTGACAATTACTTTACGGGTTTATCTCAAAATTATGACGACAGAATTTATACTTCCTTTATGGTCAAAGATGATGAGCTCGGCTTAAATATGGTTAAAAAAGGCCTTGATCGTCAAGATGCATTAACCGAGGTCATGAATTTATTGCGTTTACGCTACTTTTTAACCGAAAGAGTTTATTATCATCACACAAAAGTAATTGTTGGTTCCATGATTTCAAAAGCCTTAGAATATTCACTTCTAAATGGCGTGACTGAAAATGACCTTTTATATTTAAGTGACGGTGCTTTTCTAAGTTTTATTGCAAGCAAAACCACAGATTCAGCCAACTTAATCAATGCTGTGAACTATCGCAATCTTTACAAGAGAGCCTATATACTTACTTATGAAAATTGCCCAACGGGAGTACCTGAAAGATTGATTCAACAATTTTCTAGCAGCATTGCCAATCGCAACCAAGCAGAACTTAAAATCGCCAATATGGCAAATGTACCTCCTGCCTCTGTAATCATATATTGTTCCTCTTTACCAGCCAACAAAGAATCGGCTGTCAAAGTACAAAGTGTAGCCGGCTGGCACCCTTTTAATGAAATTGGTAAATTAAAAACCTATCAAGAAATTGCAGTACTTGATACCAAGTTTAAAAATCTTTGGAAGCTATATGTCTTAGCCCCAAAAAACTGCCTCGAAAAAGTATCAAAAGCTGCTGCTACCTATTTTCAAATACCAAACGAATTAAATTGAAACCAATGAAACTAATTCCTCCTCATAAGCTTAAAAGTATAAAAGAATCAATTACCACTGCACTTGAAAATGGCGCCAACCCCATAGCCGCATTTGATGCTGATGGCACCTTATGGAACACCGATATCGGCGAGGAATTTTTTAAATACCAATTCGAAAAAAAATTATTACCTCCCTTAACAATTCACCCCATCCAGCATTACCATACCCTGCTACAAACAAAACCTAAAGAAGCATTTTTATGGATGGCGCAAATCAATGAAGGTAAAAACATAAAAGTCGTTCGACAATGGGCACAGGAACATTTTGTAAGCATAAAGCCGTTTCCCTTTTTTAATAGCATTCGCGAAATTATTTTATTTCTGCAAAGCTTAAAAGTAAATATTTTTGTCGTCACAGCTTCCGTAAAATGGGTTGTTGAACCGGCAATCACTCCACTTAATATACCAATTGAAAATATAATCGGTGTTTCCACAAAAGTGAAAAATGATTTTATCACGACCGAACAAGAAGGTGTATTATCTTGGCAAGAAGGAAAAGTAACAGGTCTATTAGATAAAACTATTGGGTTAAAACCATTTTTCTGTGCTGGGAATTCACTTGGCGATCTTGCCTTACTTGAATCCGCAACTCATGTTCGTCTTGCCAATTGTGCATTACCTCCAAGTCATTCTTTGTATGAATCTGAACAGCAATTGTTAGCCCTTGCAAAATCAAAAGAGTGGTTTTACCATAGCTACGATGGCTAATGAATTCGACAACTAAACGACTTCTGTACAAATAAACTACAAATACCAATAAATCTGTGCCTTAAAAACTAATTGCCCCACTTATAGAATTGTTTCTTTTACAAACAATTAAGGTAAAATCATGAAAAATTACAGATTCTAAAAAAAAGGGAATCAACCATGCAGGAAACACCTGTTTTTTTTTCCAATGAGACTGGCAAACCTCAATACAAAATCAACTTACAAGAACTTTTGCATTGTATGGGTGATTCTGGCCAAGCAGGCCTAATAAGAATAGAAGGGTTTGAAAACCCTGCTATAAAAAATTACTTCCCTGGGGATATTTTTAAAACTGCTAGTGAAAAATTTCACGAAATACTTTTAAATCTTAAAAAACGCGGAATTTTGCGAAAAGAGGACATGATCACTTTTCACACCGAAAAATACAACAATGCCATTATTTTTTTAAGCAAAAAACGCGATACTAATTATTATCTAATGCATGAAATGGATGTTCTGTTATATCGTCTTTACGATACATTTTTCACAGAACTCGCGCAAGATTATCGCACTCATTTACCTTGGCATGATTCCTTTACTGTTTCAGGCTCTTTTTTATTATTAGATGCCAAACAAGAGTTAGGCGAATTCATTGCCAAATCCATTCACGATGCAAATGAAAATCTTTTTTATCACCAAAAAAAATATTCCTTAAGAAAACAGGAAATTATTAACCATGTTATCTTGCATCAAGAGATTGAACCACGATATTTAAAAGTAATTGACCTAAAAACATCCTCAACTATGCTAAACTTTAGTTTTGCAAGTTTTAAAAGCACCATTCCATGGATGAAAAATTCTTGGACAGCCTTTTTAATTGCCTCAGAAGAAGGTTTTGATATCGAATTGGATGATGCAGCTCACCATATCATTTTAAAAGATTACATGGAGCATAACACTACTCCCATTGTTTTGTTTTTTACATCACCATGGTCGCAAAATCAAACACAAAGAACTCATTTTCTCAACAAATTAGAAATTTTGTGGTCAACATACCCGCAAAAAAAAATGTTGAGTTTACCCATGGCACATAAAAGTGAATTAGAAGGTTTAATAAACGATTTGTCTATTCATTCTATATTCACTGATATTATTTTATCGCTTGACTTGTTTACCATCAATTATGATATTGAATCCACTTATTTGCCAGAGGTAAAAGGTATTGAAATCAAACGCGATCTTTTTTTAACAGCTGTACAAAACCAATCGACTCGTGCCATTCTAGAAAAGGTAATTTCTATTGCTATACAAAATGATTGCAATGTTATCATAAACGGAATTGAAAATAAAGAAGAGTTAGAAATTGCAAAAAATTTAGGGGCAACTTTAGCGACTGGTTTTTATTTACAAGGTTTAGATTAAATGCGAATAGGTATATTAGCTAATATATTAGGAAATTTGCATGCTTTAGAAGCAGTCATCAATGACTGCAAATTAGAAAAAATCGAAAAATTTATTATTTTAGGAAACTCGATTGGTTATGGGCCACATGATAAAAAAGTTTTAAAATTAATTCACAATCTCGATGTACTTTATCGCCTAAAAGGCAATCAAGAAAAATCCTTGTTTTCAGATGAATCCCTAAACAAATTAAATGTTCATTTAGCCCAAACAATTATCAAAGCACGCGAAAACTTAGAATCTGAAGAACTCACGGTTATTGAACATTGTTTAGAGAATTGCTTATACCTAAAAAAGTATTATTTTCTCCCTGAAGTTCCCGTGTTTCCTGGTCGTATTTTAAGTCAATGCGATTCCTTAAGAATTATATTGCATAAGTTCCCCCAGTATTGCACCATTTCATCGTTTTATCATCAATCCTTTATTGCGAATTTAAATGAAAAAAACGAACTATTTTTAAGTTACAAAACGCCGTGTGTTGTACCAGAAGATGCACCCATTTTTCTGAGTATTGGGTCTGTTGGTTACCCGGGTGGTGGTTCGGTAACTGCGAAATATGCCGTACTTGATATCGATGAGGGAAAAATCGATTTTAAAGAATCTATTTACGACTATACTATGACCCAAAGGGATATGCAAGTTGCAGGTATTTCGAAAGCCTTAATTCGTCAATTATCCCCGCTTTTTAACAAAAACTTTGAGGAAGAGAAATTAACATGAATTTAAAACAGATAGTTTTTATTTTTTATATCATCCTAACGATGCCCTTCCTTCAGGCAGATGAATCGCAGGCTCTAAATGAAAATGTACAAAAAATTTTGAAGTTAAAAGAAGCCAATGATTACGACGGAATGATAACATTAATCAAAGAAGAGATTAAAAAAGGTAATTTATACGCCATTTATTTCGATATTTTAGGTGCAGCCTATGATGCAAAAAAAGAAAAGGAAGAAGCTTATTTATCATATCTAAAAGGTTATTTTTATAACCCTTCACTAGAATATTCAAGAAACAACTTAGTAAAAAAAATGAATTACATTGAAAATCGAAAAGAAGAGCTTGAAAAAGAATCATGGTTATACAAATACTTTATTGTAAAAAAATTATTTGACGATAATAATTTGGACGAAGCGGATAATAAATTAACCTTGCTAATGAGCGAAGGCAAAAATCTAGATATTTTATGTATCATTAATAAAGATATTAGATCACTTAAAGGCGCTCCCAAAGAAAGTAGAGCCGTAATTTCTAATCTAGCCGCAGCTGAATCGTATTTCAACAAAGTAATCGCAGAAATGGGCGATAACTGTCCTGAATATGTTTTTTACGAGTATGGCGACCTATTATTTAAATCAGAAAAGTTTTCGTTGGCGCACGGCAATTTTCAAAAATCTGTATTAAAGAATAAATTAAGAAAAGATAACAAATTAAAGGCTGGTGCCTGCCTACTTTATACAAAGGACTTTGTAGAAGCAAAAAATATTTTTTTGGAGTGCGTTACTAAATCCCCTGATTATGCCGAAGCCCATTTATACCTAGGCTTTTCGCATTGGGCATTAAAAGAATCAGATAAAGCGTTAAAAGCATTTTCAAAAGTCATCGAACTTTGCCAAACCAGCAATACTGGCTTTAGAGATAAAGCAAGAAAAGCAATGGAAGTTGTAAGAAAAGGTGATTTATTTTTAACGCCAAATGATATGAATAAAATAATGGCTAGTAAACTTCCAGCAAAAGAAACAAAAACAGAACCTGCTAAACCTGAAGTAAAAAAAGAAGAGGATGCAAATGAAAAACCTGCTGAACAGCAATAATACTTTGTGCCTAATTATTGATGTGCAAGAAAAATTAATGCTAACGATTCATAACCAATCGGAATTAGAAAGAAATATTTTATTTTTGTTACAAGGTTTAGAAATTTTAAACATACCATTTTTGATTACGGAACAATATCCAAAAGGACTTGGTAAAACAATACCATCTATTGGCAAACTCACCCAAAAAAGCAAAACTTTTGAAAAAACTGAATTTAGTGCATGGCTAAATCCAGCGATTAAAAACGAACTAATTGCGTTAGACAAAAAGCAAATCATCTTAATTGGCATAGAAAGCCATGTCTGTGTTTTGCAAACTGCCTTCCAAATGCTAAGGCATGGCTTTGAAATATTTATCCCGCAAGAATGCGTCAGTAGCAGCACAGCTGTTAAAAAGCAAAATGCGATTGATAGAATCCAAAATTCTGGTGGCACCATCACAAATTCCGAATCCTGCTTTTTTGAAATTCTTGAAACCTCAAACCACGAGAAATTCAAAGCCATTTCAGCTCTATTAAAAAACAAAACTAACAGCTAAAAACAACCCTCTAAAAAAAATCTTAGAGCAATAATAGTTTTCTAGCTTTACTTTATTTCAACAACTTCCTCGCTTTTTGCTTTAAACTTTACCTTAATGACTCGATTACTAATGGTATCATTTACAAAAGCATAATCCCCACATACTGCCACATAAGTTGGCCAAGTTAATGGTATTTCTGGCTTCTTGACTAATGCATTTTCACCGCCCGAATCTTGATTGCCATATTTGCCAAAAGTACCAATCCAATTATTATTGTTATCCACCATTTCAATTCGAAATTGACCAAGATTAGGGTAAAAAATGCGTCCAAAATCATCAACATCAAACCCTACACCCTCACACATGCAAAACCTGCCCCACGCGAAACCGAATAGGGCGAAAAACCAAATCGTACCCATTCTGCCCCCTGTACTTCAACTGGTAAAAAATTATACCCCAAATGACGACAATATGTGGTCTTTGGTAAATTTGCTAATTCGGCTGGCATAGCGCCTTCGATACTAGCAGGTAAATCTTTGTCATACCAAATAACCCCACCTTTCGATGAAAATTTAATTATGCTACCATAAATATTGCTAGTCCAAAATTTAGTTTTGAGGTCATTGTCAATTGAAAAAAATTGGCTCCCAATATCTTTTCCCTCATGCTTAAACATTTTGCCAATTTTGTCGTCAAAAAACTCAGGGTAGGATCTATCTACAGGCTTAATCATTTATGCAAGGTAAATATTCCCCTTTTTATCAACTTTAGGCACAGCCCCCGCCGTGCATAGCCAAATAACTGTTCGCTTTGTATTGCCATCCAACCCCAATACATTCAAAGAAGTTAAGTCTCCACCACCTTCTTGGTCTTTACCTGTTTTATAAGCAGGTAGCAAAATAATATATAATTCCTCAGACTTGGGTATTGTCAAATACCTTTGCATAAATGTCATAATTCCGCAATAATTAATGATATTGGTATTTTTACCTTCCCAATTAACTGGTTTAAAATTGTAATCGTGTCGCCTTATGCCTACACCTTGCCCCCAACTTAAAGTGATTAAATTCCCATCTGGCGAAGGAACCAACTGTGTTCCATAGGAATCTTGATTGCCAACAGCACCACTTAAATTTATATCAAGTAAAACCTTACCCGTTTTGACATCTATACGATAATATCGCTGAAGACCATATTTAACATAAAGCTCCTCTCTTTGGCGATCAACGATCAAATCGCGCGGCCCAGCCACCCAAGGCGTTTTTAAATCGCGAGGGTCACCTTTTTCAATAATTTTTTCACCATTATCTTCGTAGCAATAAATTTCCCCTGTCTTCCATTTTAAAGTTGGCAAATAAATCTTGACAGGTTTTGATGTGGCATCCACAGCTATACGGTGGGTGCCTGATTCAAAAGTTGCAGGCAAAGAAATACGACTCATTTCTTTAACATTTTCATAACCGCTCCACTTCACCAAATCTGCTTTTCCTTTACCTGTATACACACAAACATATATTACACCATTAGATGGGTCAACGCCAATCGTTTGCGGATTATTGATTTTGATTTCACCTACAAACTTTTTGTCCTTTTCGCTAAACACAGCCACACGGCCAGCATCTGCATCAGAAACATATAACAAGCCATTTGCAATAGCCAAACCACGCGGGTTTATCAAACTCGTCTTTCCTACTTCTGAAGTATCTCCTAAAAATATTTCTGCTTTTCTTGTAGTAGTATTTATGGCATATACATAAGGCAAGATTTTTGTGTTTTTACCCCAAACATCATCGGCTTTGCTAACCCCTGTCAAATACACTTTTTTACCATCAGCGGAACAACATAATACGGGGCCACTTCTAATAAATGGAACATCTTCCAATAACGGTTCTCCAAAAAAAGTAGAATAAGGAGTACTGCCATCAATATCAATCGCTACTAAACGATTACCCAAAACCCAATAAGCACGACCATTAATATCGACAGCCGGAACACAGTAATCAGACATAGGTCTACCACGATTTCCTTTGCCTTCGTTATAGGTGCTAAGGGTTTGCATATTGGTAATGCGTGGGTTAGGGTGACCTTCATTATCAAGATAAGAGCCAAATGCAGCTAATTTTTCTGGTGATAGATTTGAAGGAAAAGGCATTAATGTTTTCAAATATTTATCATCTCTACTCATCATTTTTAATTTATTAGAACCTTGATTTTCATTGGAAGTATTATCGCGATGCCACAAATAAACTTCTCCCTTTGGGCCTACTGCCATAGAAGTTACGCGACCCGTTGCAATAGGGTTATCCAATAAAAAACCGTCAAAAGTTGGCGTTATACCCAGTCTAACGCGTACTGAAAAAGGCGCGCCTTGTGCTTTTTTGCCTGAATCATCATTTCCATCCCAATAAAGAGTTTGTGATAACCCTGACTGTAGTGGTTGGGGCGGAGGTGTTAAGCCACCTACCACTCCAGCAGCCAAATGGCACACACGATTTTGTTCTTTATTTAAAATAAGCACTTCCACATCTGATGCCTTTGAAAGCGTAAAAGAAATTTGGGTTTTCTCGCCTTCTTGCTTCACCTGTGGTTTGACACTAAAAGAGACACTTGCATTGTTTTGCTTTTCTTGTGCTACTAATGAAACCCAAGAAACAGAAAAAATCAAAGAAACCTGAATTAAAAGCAAAAATAAAAAACAAAATCTCAGCATTTGTCCTCCCCTTTTTATTTAAATTTAAATTTCCCACCTATTTATACAACATAATGTACAAATAATTCCAGTTTTAGTACCAGATACGCATTGATCGGGTAAAAACTGACAAATTGAAAATAGTAAGGCAGTTCTAAACGACTTTTTCAAAACAAACAAAAACACCCGTTAACCTAAAATTTCGAACTAAAACCTTACAAATTAGTAACAAAAAAATATGAGTTTTCAATATGCTTTTTATCCACCGATTCAAACGAAATGTTTCTCTAAAAATTGAGTGCTCAAATCATATTGACTTCAATGGTTTAAAGGTTAGCAATTGGCAAATTTAAAATCTACTTTGTATAATAAAAGGCTTAGAATGAAATATTGCTTAATGCTGATTTTGATGTCTATTTTACTTGCGTGTGGTGGTGGCGGTGGTGGAAACAATAACGCAACAAACAAGAATTCTTTTGTAGTCTCTGCAACTGCTCTGTCAAAATCAGGGGCATATGGTGTTGGCAGTGAGATAGAAATTAAAATAGATTTCAAAGAAGCAATTGTTGAGCACGAAGATAATAAAATTGTCGTCGTATTTCAAAATGGAATCGAATTAACCATTACTAATTTGTCAGGTTTATCTATACTTGCTACCTATGTCATTCAAGAAGGCGATAATACAGAAGGGTTAAAAATTGTATCAATTACATTACATGGCCCAATTGCGGAGCAAGCTGGCAAAACGATAATAACCAATATACCTCTAACAATAGAAGACGACAGCAATATTATTATAGACACAAAACATCCAACAATTACTACTTTTACAGCACCTTTAAAAAATGGATTTTATCAAACAGACGATACCATTTCTATAACGATGAAATTTAGCGAAACAATAACATTAACCGGCACTTTAATCATTGAATTTAGTAGCGGCCGCAGTTCCATCATCAATAGCTTTACCGGGGATTCTGCTGAAATTAAATGCAAAGTAGAAAATGGGGATGATACTGCAAAACTAACAATATCCTCCATATCTTTGACTGGCACTGCCACTGACCGTGCAAAAAACAATTTAATTTTAGACCTACCTACCAATAATATTACAAGCCCTTCTGATATTAAAATAGATACAACACCGCCGTTTATTACTTCTTTTTTTTCTAGTTCTCCTAGTGGTAATTACGGCTTAGGTTCAACCATTAATATTAGTCTTTTATTGAATGAAAGTGTAACTTTTAACGGTGTACTAACTTTAACATTAAATTCAGGTGGATCAGTTGTCTTTACAACTATTCAAGGAACATCAGCCTCTTCTACTTACACCGTTCTAAATGGTCACAATTCTTCTAAGCTTTCTGTAACTTCTTTTTCCTTAGAAGGCACTTTGATAGATGCCTCAGGCAAACCGTTAAAAAACTCTATGCCAAATGTAAATCTAGAGGATAACCATAACATAATAATTAATACATCTAATTTTGCAGTTCAATCCATAACATCACTAACAACTGCTGGGTCATATACCGTTGGTGAAACTATTCAATTGCAATTAAACTTTGAAGATGATTCTACTTTAGAAGGAACGCTAACTTTAGAGTTGACTAGTGGCGGCTCAGCAATTGTAAATAGCTTTCAAGGTAAACAAGCAATTGCCAATTACTTAGTCGGTACAAATCAAAACACAGATACTTTAAAAGTTACAGAAATCAATTTAAACGGTACCTTCAAAAACAGTTTAAACAATGAGTTTGTGCCAACAATTCCGGCCATTAACATTGACAACTCAACTCTAATCACCATCGACACAATTGCACCTACAATAGTTAGCCTTACTTCTAGTTCAGTAAATGGCATCTATCGAAAAAACGATGAAGTTTCTTTAATCTTAACTTTAAGTGAGCCTCTCGTAATTGATGGCCAATTAAAATTAAATTTAAGCAGTGGTGGGTTAATAGCGATCACCTCCGACGCGACTACTGCACTGAACCTCATATACAAAGTCAAAACCAACGAAAATACGAATTTGCTTTCATTGACTTCCATTGTTTTAACTGGCACAGTGACTGATCAAGCAGGTAATTCTCTTGCAACAGATTTACCAGCTATCAATATTAACACGAATAGTACTATTGTGATTGACTCGACCAGCGCCTATAATAAACCAACTCAAAACGAAAGCGCTAGATTTTTAACACAAGCTACTTTTGGGCCAAACCTGGATGAAATTAATTCTTTAACTACTAAAACTTACGAGCAATGGTTAAGTGAACAAATGAACAAAACACCTACCTATTTACGACCTTTCCTTGGTAGTACGGTAGATGCTGATTTAATCTGGTCGGCGCATGTGGAAGTGTGGTGGAAAGCAACCATTTTTGGTGAAGACCAACTTAGACAAAGAGTTGCATTTGCTCTTTCAGAAATCTTTGTTGTTTCTGACCAAAGCGGGTTAGGTGATTATAAAAACGGGTTATCTAATTATTATGATGTTTTAGTTCGAAATGCTTTTGGTAATTATCGTACATTACTAGAAGAAGTAACACTTTCACCAATAATGGGGTTATATCTAAGCATGCTAGCCAACCAAAAACCGGTGCCTGCCAAAAATATTCGCCCTGATGAAAATTTTGCCCGTGAAGTGATGCAGCTTTTTTCAATTGGTTTGTACGAATTAAATATTGATGGGACCAATAAACTTGATGTTGAAGGAAACACAATTCCTACTTATTCGCAAACTACTATAGAGTCCTTTGCGCATATTTTCACAGGTTGGACATACGCAGGTGCCGATAATTTTTGGTGGCCATCAGTAAGAGAAACAATTTTACCAATGGATGTTTGGATAAAAAATGGCATTGAAGAATATCATGATTTTTCGACACGCACACTTTTAAAAAATGAAGTTTTACCAGCAAACACTAAAGCCAAAGATGGGTTAAAAATTGCTCTCGACAATATATTTAATCATCCTAATGTTGGGCCCTTCTTTTGTAAACAATTAATTCAAAGATTGATTACCAGTAACCCATCCCCTGAATATGTTGAACGCGTTGCAAAAGTTTTTAACGCGAACTCTTTAGGAGTTCGAGGTGATTTAAAAGAAGTGATTGAAGCCATTTACCTAGATAAAGAAGCTAGAATTTTACCTGCTGCCAATTCAAATTTTGGCAAACTAAAAGAACCAATCTTAAAACTATCTGCTTTATGGCGAGCATTTAAAGGAACCTCCAATAGTGGCAAAAATGAATATCGCTACCCAGAGGGCGATTTATTGCAAGGGCCACTTAAATCACCTACCGTGTTTAACTTTTTTCAACCAACTTATAGCCACCAAGGGGTTATACGCGAAAAAGGTTTAGTCTCACCAGAATTTCAAATTCACGACGAATCTAGTATCACTACAATCAGCAACCGGTTATACGCTTTTACCAAATGGCGCGTAAGGGGTCATGACGATGGAAATCCTGATCAAAACGCTATAAAAGATTTGATGTTTATCAATCTTGATAAAGAAAAACAATTAGCTGCTAACACAGATGATTTAATCAATCACTTAAACTTACTTCTATTAAATGGTGAGATGTCTGCCTTTACAAAAGGAATCGTGAAAGAAATGATTGAATTCACAACTATTAAAGGAAACGAAACGACTGATCAATTAAATAATAAATTACGCAATAGGGCTACGGATGCCATAATTATGATAATGAATTCACCTGATTACAATATTCAACGATAAAAGGAATTTTATGACAAATATAAATCGCAGAAATTTTATTAAATTGGGTTTATCGGCACTTGCAGCATCTGGCTGCCTAAGTCTACAAAGACAGTTATTTGCAGAAGTATTAACGCAAAAAGATGCCAAAAAACGCAAAACCTTTAATGATTATAAAGCTCTTGTATGTATCTATCTTGCTGGTGGTTGCGATGGGTTTAATCTTTTATTACCTGCAGATGGGGTTGCTTATGATGAATATTATAAGGTTAGACAAGGTATGGCGCTTGCAAAAGACCAAATTATAAGCTTAAACCCTGCCACTTCACAAGGTTTTGATATCGGTATACATTATAAGTTACCCGGCGTTAAAAGTTTATTTGAAAGCCAAAAACTGGCATTATTTGCCAATATTGGCAATTTAATTCAACCCATTACGCGCCAAGAATTTCTTAATAATTCGGTACCCGTTCCCGATCAATTATTCTCACATAATAGTCAAGAAGATCAGTGGCAAATATTAAGCAAAGAAACTCGTGGCAACCCAGGCTGGGGCGGTAGAATGATTGACCTTACTGATTCAAGCTCCTCGGTTCCTGCTGGCATCAATTTATCTGGTTACAACCCTTGGATTTTAGGCAAAACAACTTCGCCATATAAATTAAAGTCATCTGGCATAGTAACCTACTATGGTATGGACAATGTCAATAGTACAACAGACATGAAACGCAAAGAACTTTTTACAAAAATGATGGATAAATCTCAATTCGAGCACCCATTTCAAAAAAGTTATATCGATTTGCATAACAACTCAATGGCTATTGCTAAAAAAATTGGTGACGCCTTTAATAATTTATCTCCTATTACTACTACTATCCCTACAGGTAATAGTTTTGCAGAAAGCTTAATGTCAGTTGCAAAGATGATCGCTGCACAACCAGAATTAAACATGAAACGCCAAGTATTTTTTGTAAGAGCTGGTGGATATGATACACACGATAGCCAATTAACTTCCATGGAAACTTTATTTAAAACGCTAGATGATGGCATCACAATGTTCCAAAATGCTTTAAATGAATACGGTATAGCAGATAGAACGATTTCTTTTACTGCATCTGAATTTGGTCGAACACTTACAGGCAATGGCGATGGCACAGATCATGGTTGGGGTAGCCATTTATTTGCGTTTGGCAACCCGGTTAAAGGCGGTGAAATATTCGGAACTATGCCTATTTTGGAAGTAAATGGCCAAAACGACTCAAGAAACGGCAGATTGATCCCTACATTAAGTGCAGACCAATATGCTTCTTCAATTGCCGAATGGTTTGGTTTTAATGAGTCTGAACGATTAAGTCTTTTTCCAAACTTAGTAAATTTTACAAATAAAACGATTCCCTTTATAAATTAAAATGATGAAAAATTTATTTAATTTTGTGGCTTTAATTTTATTTGGACTACTACTAAATTGTAGCTCAAGTAACTCGAAAAATGAAGTGGATCCAAATTCTGAAGAATCTGAAAATCAGGAGAACACTGTATTTTTTTCAAATGTCATGAACATTATTGCTATTAATTGTGCGGATTGTCATGGCTTACCCGTTAAAAACGGTGCGCCGATGTCGCTAGTAAACTATGAAGATATTGTGGAAAGCGCAACACTAATTCAAATCAGAATCAATTTACCAGAATCGGACCCATTATCAATGCCACAAGCTAGACAAAATTTAACTCAAGTCGAAAAAGATACCATCAAAAAGTGGATTGATGCTGGCATGCCTAACAATTAAAGATTGCTAGTATTGCTCATAAAAAGTCGAATAAATCCAGTTCAAAAATTAATTTTTGAAATCAGATAAAAGCTCTTCAACGCTTTTGAATTCTTCTAAAGCGGCTTCTAAGGTTTCTACAATTTCGGCAGCCAGCACTTCTGGTGGCGGTAGGTTCTCTGTGTCTTCAAGGGTTTCATCTTTTAACCAGAAAATATCGAGGTTGGATTTATCTCTGGCGATTAGCTCTTCATAAGTGAAAGAACGCCAGCGGCCATCGGGTGTTTTCTCTGCATGCCAAGTTTCTTTGCGTTTCGATCGATCTTTGGCTTGATAAAGAGTTTCGAATTCTTGAAAATCTTCTCGTTTCAACCGATTTTCTTTAAGAGTCTTATGAACATTCGTGCGGTAATCATAGATCCAAACTTTTTTAGTCCATGCGGCTTTGGCTGCTGGTTTGGCGTCAAAGAAAAGTACGTTAGCTTTGACCCCTTGGGCATAAAAGATACCTGTTGGCAAACGCAAAATCGTATGCAACTCACAACGCTCTAATAAGTTCTTACGCACCGTTTCTCCAGCGCCACCTTCAAATAATACGTTATCAGGAACTACCACCGCAGCCTTGCCATTGGTCTTTAACATATTGGCGATGTGCTGCACAAAATTCAATTGTTTGTTAGAAGTTGTCGCCCAGAAATCTTCACGCTCGTAAACGAGTTTTTCTTGTTCTTTTTTGCCTGACTTTTCATTGATCACGGTGATCGAGCTTTTTTTGCCAAAAGGCGGGTTCGCTAGCACCATATCTACTTTGTCATCACCCACTTCTTTGGCTAAAGCATCATTGGCGCTAATAGGGCACTCATCACCACCAATGCCATGCAAGTATAAATTCATGGCACACAAGCGCACTACGCTATCGACAATATCGTTCCCACGCAAGGCACTTTCTTTGAGGTGCCGTTGTTCTTTTTTCGAACTTGCCTGCTTTGCCATATAATCATGGGCAATCAATAAAAACCCACCTGTACCGCAAGCGGGGTCGGCCACGATATCGGTGGCTTTCGGTTGCATCACTTCTACCATGGCTTCGATCAAAGGGCGCGGCGTAAAATACTGACCGGCACCGCCTTTTACATCTTGTGCGTTTCTTTCCAACAAACCTTCATAAATTTCACCTTTGACATCCGCTGGCAAAGTAGACCATTGTTCCTTATCAATCATTTTGATCAAACGTTCTAGTTTGGCAGGGTCTTGGATTTTATTTTGGGCTTTACGGAAGATCGTACCCAGCATTCCACCTTCTTTGCCCAAACTTTCGAGAGTATGACGGTATTGCAATTCTAAATCATCGCCATCTAATTCAACTAATTTAGACCAACTATACTTTGCAGGCACTTGACCTTGCTGGCCTGAATGTTCACGCTCATCGGCCATTTTTAAAAAAATCAAATAGGTGATTTGTTCTACATAATCACCATACCCAACACCATCATCTCGTAAGACATGAGCGTAATTCCAAACTTTATTAACAATTTCTGTGGCTGACATATTCAATACCCCTTATCTTTCATTCTTTTATTTTTACGAACACGATACAATCTTTCGGTGAAACCACCTTCATTAGTGAAATCTTCGGCAAGTCGTTTTACTTGTTGGTCGAGTAAATAGCAAGCTAAATTAAGCAAACTCAAAGCCCCATTAGCCGCTAAGCAATCTGAGGACAAACAGGGACGATCACTGACGGGCACATGTTCTTTTTCCTTTAAGTTTGTGTTGGTCTGTGTTTGTCCGTGAGAGTCCTTCAAAGAGCGACCATGCTCATCTTGCACCCACATTCTAAATTTTTCTATAGTATCAACTTTTAGTTTTTTAAACCTCATTAAAATTAGGTCATCAGGTTTCAAGGTCGTCAATTCTTTTTGTCGTAAATAATCTTCGTAATCTAATTTCAACTCTTCTAAACTAGCTCGAGCAACCTGCGTTAACTTTAATTCAGTTTTCTTTGATGTGGCACTTGCCTGTGAGCCTTCTGCAATATTTTGCACACCACTTCGAGCGGCCTGCACCATTTGATCATTGGTACGACTAAATTTATCAATATATCGCTCGCAAAATCGTACCGTGATATCATAAACTAGTTGCGATACCTGAAAGCTTTTTAAATTTCGATAGCCACCATGTTTGGGGATTAACGACTCATCTTCCAGCATAAACTAACTAGATTCCACTAAATTTTAATTTAATCATATAGCATCTCGCTTAATTTAAAAGTAACAATTAAATTATAAAGAAAATTAATAGCGTAAATTTTACACTGTCCACTTAGATCACTAAATCCAAAAGCAAATACCATCAATAACCGAACCTGATTGCTATATTGTTGCTGATTAACCATGTAACTCTCTCGGCACTGTAATCAATAAGTCTTTGTCTAAGGCGCCATCTTTAGCGATCACTCTTTTACCACTACCAAGTTCAAAATCTTTTTGATTAATATATTTAAGCCAACTATGTTGATGCTTTTTTGCAAACCAGAAAAAGAGGCGTTTTGTTTTTATGCTTTTACAGCAGAGTAAATTTTTTTTCATTTTTTCTGGAGACAAAGTTGTCAACCCTTCCATGATTTGATCTGCAAATTCAAAACTAAATTGATTAGGTACAGAATATAGTAATTCCAAATAGGCTTGTTCTACGGAAGCCATATAATAACTGGGTATATCTTCGCGCCATTTTATTCTTTTTAAACCTAAATCTTCAAGCGACCCAGCCCATAGTTGTTTTGTTGAAACCCATTCGAGAAGTACCTTTGGCAACAAACCATTGAACCATGACGGCTCAGCAGTATCACTATAAACATAATATTTTGGTTTAGAGGCGATATAATGCCCAAAGCCCTGTTGTTCCAATGCCGAAACCCCACCAAGGTATACAACCATTTCATTCATGTTTACAAAAGAACTTAAAACCCCTTGATATTCCAAAGGCAACTCAGGCCTTTTATACACCCCACGCCCACAATTATCGATTCGCCCCGATTTCAGCCAATTGTCGATGGTATGTTTACTTAGCCCTTGCCCCAACAGCCATTGTTTACGAGCAAACAGACTAACTGGCAGAATCGTATTTAAATTCATTTTTTTCATAAAACGGTTTACAATATTTTATTTTTACGGCGATTTTAGCTGTTTTTTCGGACAATATTAAACCATAAAGTTTATAAATCAATATTTTTACGGCATTAATTGCCGTAAAAATAGAATATTTTAAACTAATCTTAAAATGGCATGACTTAAAAAAGCTGTTTTACATCCAAACTTGCTGGCCTGAATGCTTACTTTCATCGACTATATAAAAAAAAATCAAATAGGTGATTTGTTCTACATAATCACCATAACCGATAGGCCACCATGCTAGCACTTAACTTGTTTTTTAAGGCAAAGTTATACACCGTCACATGTGACTTCCACCATTTGCCTTTTCATGCACCATCACAAAAACATTCTCAATATTTTAGTACAATCATTATTGCTTTTCTAATATAGTTTTTTCATTATTTTAGCGTTTTACTCTGATACAATAACAGTCAAGTCAGCTTGGGTCGTCTTCCTAATATATTGTGCAGTACTACCCAAAAGCCTTAGCATTTCTTCAGAGACTCTGCTAGCGCTAACACCAGGTTGAACGATTGTGAACTTACACTTTATTGGCATTCTTCTTGATCTGTTCTTAAGGTTGGAAATCTCATTCATAGTACCTTTAAGAAATCGTGAATGGCCTGTATTCTGCCATAGTTTTTCTCTGTGCTTTATTCTCTTATAAAGTGTCATAAACCCCGTATGTTTCCACCGAATTGATCTCTGAACTTGGCCACATACTTCGTAAAGGTCGCTCACTCTTGCCCCTGGTTGCAACTCAGAAGAATATTTGCAATGAATCAAATTCATTATGATTTCATTTTCACCTTGCTTCAATGCAATAAGATCTGCTGCTTCACCATTGCCATCATCATTTATGATTATTTCATAATCATCGACAATGCGTTCATAAGTACGACGTTGAACGGTATCCTGTTTGTTATTTTTACCCATCGATTCACTTTTAATATTTATACCACGCCAATCACCCACTTCCAGATCATCTTTTGGATAAAGCCCAATAGCATCAGTTACTTTAATAAGGAAGCAATTATATGAAAACGAACCATCAATATAGTTAATATATATTGGGTCCGTATTCATGTACTCAATGAAATCTTGAGCCTCTCTACAACCTCTTACGATGCCAACAGGCTTCCCTTCAACTAGGTTGTACTCAAAATTTGGTGGCTGTTCATTTATTCTTTGTTCATAAATGGAGCTTTCATTCTCTGTGCTTATTTTTATTCTTAAATGCCCTGTTTTTGAAGGTTTCTCTATTGACAAATCAATCAAGTAAAATGGTATCTCCACAGATCCAAACGTAATCTTGACTGTATCCTCATATGATGATTGTATGTGCTCACCCCACTGAACTGACAAAGGTAATTGATCATAACGCGAGGTAATTCGTTTTGGTTTCAAAAAATCTCGTGTTATGTTTTTTTGCCCAATATTATTGCCTTGTGATATCTTATCCCAAGCATAATCCACCCATTCACACCAAGACGAAATCGAGTCACATGCTTGAGGAGACCATATTTTCCCTTTTTTCTCAGAACAACCCCACAACACTTTATTACCTTCCTCGTATCCCATCGTTGCAATATTACTTAAATTAAGCTCTGCCTGTTCAATACGTCCCAATCCTTCTGTAACATTTGGGCCAAAAAATTGTGTAAAGCTTATTGCCCCAATTTGCGATCCACCTAAATTTCTTACTAATGGATATTCAATATTATTAAACACATTAAAAATGCGTTCTCCAGAAAAAACATTTGTGTTCTCGCCGCATATGTTTTTTGCCAGCTTTTCTAAACGAAACACATCATAGTCGTTTGAAAATACAGTTAATGTCTTCCTTTCTTGACACCAATACGCAATTAATAGCTTATAGTTTACGTCCCTTAAATCTTTATACACGCCCCATTTAACTGGCGTAGAGTTTATCGCCAATACAACTATAAGCTTCATTTCTTCCGAAATTGCGTGCCAATGTTTATCAAAATTTGGCAGGTCATTTATATATGCATACGGCTCCCAGTTTAAACATTCAGTATTAAAAAGCATTGCAGATAATGAGGGTTTAATATTCCATAGTGAAATTACATTGTGTAACTCGCCACCTGCTTTAAGTGAATCAACAATTTCTTGAAGTCGAACTTCTTTTTGAATTCTTCTTTCTGATAATTTACGAAGAATTATCCCCCAATCAGCGTCTTGTGAATAAAGCTCTCTCAGTTCATTCTCTATTTCTGAATCAGCAATATTAACTACAGCCGTCGCTGCACCAATATTTTGATTTGTGGCAATACGTGTAAAACGTCCAATGAATTGTAACGTTATAGCAAGACTTTTGTGATGGTCATGGATTGCTGCAATTTTGAGATTCGGAAGATCATACCCCTCGCCCATCATATCAATACAAACAACAATTTTCGATTCAAATCTCTGCAGCTTATTTAGTTTTTTTCTTACCTCAGCATCAGAATGCCCTGAGTGAACCATTATTGGCCTTAAGTCTGAAGCAAACCTTTGATAAATTTTGAACACTTCCTCTGCTCTAATTTTTGAGCTTACTCGAGCAAGCAATAGATGATTTAATTCGTTTTTTAAGTCCTCTCTGAGTTTCTTTAACGCGATTTGAGCAATTGCTGAATCTGCTTGACCTTCGTTATATTCTTCAACAGACTGCATATGAACTGTCATAAAATAACCAGCACGCTGAGCTTCACCCATTGTATAGTTATAGATAATTCGCCCACCTAGCGTCTTGCCATCATTCCGAAAAGGGGTCGCTGTGAATTGGATGATTCGTTTATCCTTAAATCGATCTCGAATCTTTAGCCATGTATTAGCAGATATATGATGTGCTTCATCAATAAACAAATGTGAACAATTCCGACACAATAAATCTATTACTTCTGGTGTTGATGCATTAATAATTGATGCTGTAGCAACAATGACATTTGAATTTTGCACAATATTTTTAGCTATTTCCGCAGTATGTATACCTTTAGTAATTTTCGCAACATATGGCATTTTTAGATTAAATCCGACAATGCCAAGATCTTGTAAATATCCTAGAGTAATAAATTTATTTGATACTTGATCTCTTAGTGCACTAGATGGGACTATCACAAGTACCTTATTACAACGTTGATATAATAACGTTGCCAACATGGTTTCAGTTTTTCCAGTTCCAGTAGGTAACACAACCGTTGCAGGTTCAGGTATTTGGTCGGTAGCAAAATGCGCTGATATTGAATGCAAAGCGCCTAATTGAGGTTTTCTCAATCCTGACTGATTGAATTCAGGCAATTCTTCTTTAAACTCAAACTTACCTAACCAACTCTGGACAATTTCATCAGGTGAACAATTACAGTCTTCCAAGGGATTCTTAGTCCACTGAAGCTTCGTTGTTTGGTCAAGATCTTTCAGTGAAACTCCATCTTTAATTTTTAAGTAATATCTGCCTTTATGATCTAACAGCTTTGTTCTCGGTTTCTTTAGGTAAAATTTATCAAAAGGAGCTGATAACTTTGTTTTTAATTCATAAAAACTAGATGATTCAATATTGAAAATTTCTACTTCAGCAGTTACAGTTTTATTTGCTAAACGAACTATCAAATTTCCACCGAACTTTTCGGAATAAATAGTAACTTCTGGTATTGTAATTGTTTTTACTAATTTCATAAATAATTTGACTTTTATCCTAAACCTCTGTTTTATAATTGGTAGCTAATTGCAAAACTTCAAATGCCCTGAAAACGCCGAAGCCAAAATTGTTTGTTTGTTTTTATCTGCTTTAACGAGTAGAGAGTTTATCTCATTTTCTAATTTCAATATCGCATCTGCCTTTTCGTATACTAAATCAACAATATTTTTTTGGTCATCAATATCAGGATAAGGAATTTGAAGCTCAACAAACCTCTTTTGAGTCAAATTAACACCACTATCATTAATACCTGTTTTAAGCTCTTCTATTTCATCTTGAACCTGAGGTGCATTAAGCACGATCTCTAAAAATTCAGGCAATATTTCACCAATATTTGGTCTAAGACGATAAACCTTATCACAGATCATTAGTTTTTTTCGTGTTTTTTTAACTAAGCAGCAAACCCCAACACGCACTCGTGGCCCGGCACGTGTCAATAAAATATCACCTGATTTAACCTCCAAGTGCGGTCGTGATTTTAACTCGTTAGGTAGTCTTTTATTTTCTTCTTGTAGGTATACTAGAGGTTGAACAGCTGTTGTTTTAATCACACCCCAAATTTCTTCTGATGATGAAGCTTCATTAACGCATTTAGGACTCCACCCTTGTCCAAGCGACTCTAACCCGTGCTCAATAGATTTATAAACATTAGGCGGGAACATCTTACCTAATAATTCACCGGTGACTGCGGCCTTGAGGACGGATTGGCGGTATAGCTTGAGGAGTTGTTTGGCTTTTTTTAGGGCTTCGATTCCAGCGTCGATATGGGAGAATAGTTCTTCGATTTTGGCTACGATGCGTTTTTGTTGGTTGGGTGGTGCGAGTGGTATTACCAGTTTTTTAAGCTTTGAGCCATTTACATTTGGCTGACCAATACCTGCTTGGTTTTCTTTTATCTGATGCCAGTAGTCTCCTGATAAAAAAAAGTACGATATGTATTTTGGATCAATGCCTACCTTCAATCTAACCCGAATTAAATATGACGCGTAAACACTGTTAGAAACATTATTCGGAATTAGGAAGCTTTTTCCTACGGTCGCACCCTGCCTATGCCGAATAAAAATCAGCCGGACAATAAAGGCTTGGTCTCTTTTCCTTCTGATCTAAAGTTTTCTATGTTGATTCCAATAGGCACTCTTTTGTCATAGGAAGCGAGAAATTCTATAATAA
>Ga0209573_1001681_pt1 | contig 32335 bp, 37 predicted proteins | sample TNRBio252014_DNA_FD_185870 | JGI IMG/M metagenome (GOLD analysis project Ga0209573, IMG submission 185870) | Wastewater treatment Type I Accumulibacter community from EBPR Bioreactor in Madison, WI, USA - TNR Reactor_6/25/2014_ DNA (SPAdes)... | ecosystem: Engineered > Bioreactor > EBPR >...
CGCCGGTGGTGGTGCCGGCCTATCGCTCGCTCGGCTTTACCCCGTCCATCGGCTTCAAGACCGGGGTCCGCAACGGCACGATCATGACCGACCTGCAAGCCAAGCCACCGACCTGAGTTCGCCACGACCCACCAGGGGCAGGATGGGAACATCCCGCCCCTTTTTTTTAATCACCCTGGGAGTTCTTATGAGCGCGACCCCTTACCTGCAACAACTCGTCGGCGACGCCCTGTTCAGCAACGCGCCGCTGCAACTCACGGAAATTTCAATCGCCCTGTTCGACGGCAACGGCGCCGAGGCCAGCGGCGCGGGCTATCAACGCGCCCGCTGCGATCCGGGACCGGAACGCTGGGCGGCGACTCAGGCCGACGGCAAGACCCGGTTTCATAACCAGGTTCCCGTGGTGTTTCCCGCCCCGGTCGGCAGTTGGGGCACGGTGAACGCGCTGAGCTTTTACGACGCCCGCAGCAATGCCCCACTCGCCAGCACCCCATTGGATGCGCCGCGCGCCATCAACGCCGACGACCACCCGCCGGTCTTTCTGGCCGGCGAACTGGTGTTTGACATCGAGTAAGCGGCCATGAAAACTCAACTGCTCGGACGGTTTACGTCCTCAACCGAAATCAACCGGCTCCGGTTGGCGTTTCTGCCGGACGGTTCGCCCGTCGTCGCCTATCACGACGGCGACGTTTACGCCGGCGGCCCACTGGCGGTCCAGCGTTGGGACGGCGCGGCCTGGCTGGACTATCCCACCGGCCTGCTGGGTGTCGGCAAGGTCCGGGCGCTGGCGATCCATCCCGGCGACGGCAAACCGTGGCTGGTCTATCAGTTTCGCCAACTGGATCAGTTCTTCATCCGCGTCGTGCGCTGGGACGGGGCGCAATGGTTGCCAGTCGGCCAGGACCTGGAGACGAACGACCAGGGCAACCCCGGCGAAACCGCGTTCAACCACCCCGGCCCGTGCCAGTTGGCGTTCAACCCGATCACCCAGCAGCCCGTTTTGCTGGCGGATGACATCGCCGCCAATGACCGGAAACTCCGCGCCTACGCCCTGAACGGCGGGGCCTGGACGGCGCTGGGTTCGCCCCTGAGCATCAACCACACCCGCGCCGGTCAACTGGCGTTCGCGGCGGATGGCACGCTGTACGTGGCCTACTGCGAAGGCTACGGCAACACCACCGACCTGGATTTCGTCGGCAACCCGCGTAGCTACGGCACGGGCGGCTTTTCCGACCGCGTCACCATCAAGCAGTGGGACGGCGCGGCCTGGATCACCCAAGGGGTCGGCCCGCCGGGCGCGGTCTACCTGGCGCTGGCGGTTGATCCGACCGATCACCGGCCCTGGATTGCGTTCAGAAACCGCGACCAGGGTTCGCAACTCACGGTTCGGCGCTGGACCCGCGGCACGCAGTGGGAATATGTCGGCCAGGCCGTCATCGCCAGCGCCGAACACGAAATGACGCTGGAGTTTTCGGCCAGCGGCCAGGCGGCGCTGATGAACATGGCCGGACTGTCCGGCGTCCAGATTTGGGGCTACACGCCAGGGGACCCCAACGGAACCTGGACGCAACTCTACGAAATCGAAGCCGCGATCCAGACCAACACGGTGGCGGCGGCCTTTGCGCCCGGCGAGGACAGCATCAGTTGCGCGGTCCTGCTCAGCGACTACGGCAACCCCAAAGGCGGCACGGTGGCGCGGCGCGCGCCGTCCGTCACCGCCGAACTGAGCAATCAGCAAACCGGCGGCGGCATCACCCTGCGCGCCGCCATCGGCGCGGCGCTGGCCCCGGATGACGGCCTGTGGTGGACGACCTACAACCCGGAAACCCAGGTGTGGAGTATCGGCCTGACCGGCATTCTGCTGTCGCAACTGCGGTTGAGCCTGCACGAGCGCGACGACCCGACCGACACCCCCATCGGGTCGCCAGTCATCACCGTGCTGGACGCCACGCCCGGCATGGAAACGCTGGCGCTGGCCGCCGCCGATCTACCGATCACCGTTGACGGTCGGTTGGAATTGCGCGCCCGCCAAAGCGTGCCGGGCCGAGAAGGACCATTCAGCGTACTGCCTCTGCACAACCCGCTGAGCTTTGCCGCGTTCAGCGCCAGCCGCGACCCGGTTGAATCCAGCCTCGTGCAATTGGCTTGGACGTTCGCCCACGAAGCCAGCGGGTTCAAGGCGCGGGACGACCAGGACAACTCCATCGGCCAGTTCAACAGCAACGAACGGACCGGCGCGCTGGTACGCAACCGCTGGCGAACCGAGACGTTGCGCCTCGTCGCGCTGGACGCCAACAGCGCGGCGTTGTGTTTCTCCGCACCGGTCACCATCGCCGCCGATCCGCCCGCCATCGCCGCGCCACGAATCGTCAACACCTACCGCGACGCCATCGGCGCCGCCTCAATGAGCATCGAATTACCCAACGGCCTCACCGACATGCCCGAACCCACGGGGGGAGGAGGTTAAGCATGAGCCTGCGAATTCGCTACGAAATCACCGACCTGACCGGCGACGATCACCGCGCCAGCGTGCTCGACTGCTGGCAAAACGACGGCGTGTTCAGCGCCGACTCGTTCGAGTCGCCATTGCTGGACGATCATGACTACACCCTCCGCGCCGCCATCGAGTTGTACGGCGGCGGCTTGTCGCCCTGGTCCAGCGCCGAGCGCATCAGCCGCATCGAGCAAGCCATCATCGAGGCGTGGCTGCAAGGCGGCGCAACGACCGCTATCGGCTGGCGGCTGGCCGATCCGAGCATCGAGCCGCCCATCGACTTGCAATTGCGGGTCAATGACGGCGACTGGATCGACATCCCCAACCCAGGCGGCAGCTATTACCTGCTCGATCCGCGCCGGTTTCACGCCCTGACCGACCACGCCTGGCTGGGCCAGACCGTCACCCTGACCGCACGGGCGCGCTTGATCGAGGCGCACGAGTGGATTGAAACCAACGAAATCACCAGCCAGGGCAGCACGGGGATTGCGCGCCCGGTGTTCGGCTGGAGCCTCACCGGGGCCGGCGTGGCGCTGCAATACACCCTGCCGCCGAACACCACCGCCCGGGTCTGGTTGAGCATCGACGGCGGCCCGGCGTTCGAGTTCGATCCGAACTACCCGGCCAATAAAACCCTGGTTTATTACCCGGACTGGCGGGTTCGACTGCCCGCCCCGTTCCGCGACGGCCAGAACCACGACTTGCAATTTCGTGTGCGCGAGACCGCGAACGGCCAGACCGCCGAGCTATGGAGTCACACCGACGCCATCCCGATCCACCCGCTACCCACGCTGACCGCGCCCAGCGTTCACGCCGTGGAGTGGATCACCAGCCAGGGAAATCTACAAATCCGGGTGACCTTCAAGCCGATTCCCAGCAACCAACGGCTGATCGTCACCTTGCAACTCGACAGCGGCGCAGTGGCGACGCAAACCCTGACGCCGGGTCAAACCCTCGCGTTCTTCCCGGTCAGCGACGACGAGCGCGGTTACCGATCCATCCGAATCACCGCCCAGGCCCGCGATGTCACCGGGGCGGAGAGCGCGGTCAATGTCCATGGCGTGCTGCTCCACCGGGGCTATCCACAACCCGCCCCCATCCCCGCGTTCAACGCCCAGTTGCTCCGCCAGGGCGACGACATCACGCCGGATCGAGTCCGGTTCACCTGGACGCCCGTCCCTGGCCAACTGGCCGAACTGTTCGCCACCTACACGCCCGGCGGCGACTACCGCAAAACCGCCCTCTACTCGCTGGGCTACGTCGATAGCACCGAGCACGAATGCACGCTCGACAACACCCGCGCCAATTTCCCGAAGACCGGCCAACGGTTACGCATCACCTACGGCATTCGGCCCTACCACCTCATCGCCGGGTACGGCATTCCGAGCATCGCCGACCCGATCCAGATCCGCGCCGAGAATCCCGTGCTCGCCACGCCGCCGCCCGACGCCAACAGCGCCCAGCACTGGGCGAACGCCGATGTCCTGGCCGCGCTGAACCCGATCCTGATCGCCGCGTTTCCCACCGTAACGCCCACCCTGCACCGTGTGCTGGCGGAACTGACGTTGGCCACCCTGGTGCAGACCATCAAGGGTATCGTGGCGCAAGGCGGTCGCGTGGCGTTGCAGGACTACGGCCGGTTCGCCGCCCAGTGGAAAACGGCCCGCGTCGGCCAGACCCTGACCTACACCGAGCGCGGCGTGAGCTTTAAGCCAGCGCCGGGATTCAGCGCCGGCGTGAAGGCGGGCGCGGTCATGACCGACGCCGAAGCGGAGGCCACGCCATGACCACCGAACGGATGCGCGTCAGCTACACCCCGGACGGCGACACGATCCGCTGTTGGCGCACCGTGGGGACAACGGCGGGAGAGGTTCGGGTCCGGCTGGCTTATCTCGACACGCCGGAAATCGGCCACGTTGAATGCCGCGCCTATGCCGTTGCCGCCCGCGCCTATTTGCGCCGGTTGCTGGCGTTGAACGAGGTGGTGGACGTGCGGATTGTTGGACAAGACGTGTACGGTCGAATCCTGGCGGAAGTCATCCGCATCCGCGACGGCGGCAATTGCGGCTTGCGGCTGATTCACGGCGGCTATGCCGCGTTGTGGCAATGTCCGCAGTCACGCGGCGAGTATTACGCGGCCCAGGACATCGCCCAGCAACGCCGGTTGGGTATTTGGCGCACGCCCGGACCCTGGCAAACCCCGTGGAGATACCGATGAGCAACGACCCGCTCGACTACCCCATCAGCCGGTATCTCCTGTTCGCCGTGATCGGACTCATCGGCGGCCTGGTGGCACGCTTGCAGTATTGGGCCGGCGGTGAAATCCCGCACTGCTGGCGCTGCGCGCTGTTCCGACTGGGGGTCGATATGCTGACCAGCGGGTTTTGTGGCGTGCTGACCTTGTGGCTATCGGCGGAATTCGGCTTGTCCGGCGTCATGACCGCGTTTCTGGCCGGCATCAGCGGCCACATGGGTTCCCGCGCCCTGTTTTTGGTCGAACGCATCCTGCATCGGCGCTTGCAACGAATGGAAGAAGGACTGCAACCCACGGACGAAGAGAAGTAGGCCCTACCCCGCCACCCACCACACCCCAGCCCTAGCCCCACATCCCTCCCTTTGTGGCCGGCCCGGCGCCCTCCCTGGCGCAGGGGCCGAGCCTCGTCAGCGACATCCGAACCTAAGGAATCCCTGTGCTTTGTCGGGGGCGCGGCCCCCGTACCCCCGCCGTCCTTGGCGTTTGTGCTCTCTTCGTTCGCTCCCCGCGCCGCGCCGGGGGGCTTCTCGCGCTTTGTGCCCTTCGCTTACGCCGGTCGACAAGGGTTCGCTTCGCCGCTTCGCGCCCTTGCGCCCGGCTTCGCTTCGGGCCGTCGCGCGTTTGCCCCCTCCGGCGCTGCCGCTGGGGGGTGTGGGTTGGGGTTCCCTCCCGTCCCTGTCGCCCGCTCCCGGCGGGCGCTTCCGCCGCTCCGTGCGGCGGCGGCGGGTGGTGGCTCTCTTCGTTCGCTGTCGGCTTTTGTGGGGGTGTCTCGTGGCTCGTTCTCGCGCTTCTTCGTCTTCGGTTGTTGTTGCTGTTTCCGGTGTGTCGTTCCGCGTTCGGGCGCTGCGTTCGGGCGCTGTCGCCGTGCGCGTGCTGGGTTGCTCGGTGGTCGTGGCCCCGTGCGCCGCGCCGCGCTCGGCGCGGTGCCTCGGTTGCTCGGCCTTTGGTCGGTGCGGCCCGGCTGTGCCGCCCGGTCCCGGCGCCGGTCCTGGTGTGTTTTTCGCGGCGGCCGGTTTGCCGGTTCCTCCTCGCGCCTTTCGCGCGTAGTTCGTCCTCTGCTTCCGTGGGGTGTCTCGTGGCTCGTTCGCTGGTTGTTCCTTCCGCTTCGCGCGTGGTTCTGTCCGCTCGTTGTGGTCTTGCGCCCTGGGCGGGTGCCGCGCTGGGCGTCTCGTTCCGCCCGTCGGCGGTGGCGTTGCTGGGCTTTGTCGCGGTCGCGCGGTTTTCGTCGCCGGTCGCGGCGGCCGCGTTCGCGCGCTCGTGGGGTCGGCGCTTGCCGGCCGCTTGTGGTGGCTGTCGGGTTCGCGCCGTGCCGGCTGGCGCGGGTTGCGCGCCCTCGTGGGCGGTTTCCGTGCCGGTTTCGCCGCCGCCCGTTCCGGTTGGCCGTGGCCGCGCGTCGCGCGCCCTGGCCGCCGTGTTCGCGGCTCGTTGCGGGGCTTAGTCGTGTCGGGGTTTTTGGCGGTGTTCGCGGCGGGTTTGCCCGTCGCGTGCTTTGCGCGGCTCGCGCCGGGTTTGCCCGGCGTGCTGTTTGTCGCCTGTCCTTCGCGCGTCGCGGCTTGCGCCGCCGCGCGCCGCGCCCGCTGGTTCGGGTTGCGCGTGCTGGCGTGTGGGCCGCGCGGGTCGGGTTGGCTGGTGGCGGTGGCGTTGCCGCTCGTTCCGCGCCCGTGCCCGGTTTCGCGCCGGCTGGGCGCGTTTGTCCCTGGCGCGGCCCCGCCGTTGCCGGGCTTGCCGTTGCCGGTCGGCCCGCGTGGCGGTGGCCCGCGTGGCGGTGGCGCGTCGCGCCCCGCGCTCCGCGCCCGCCCGCCGTCGTTGCCGCTGTTTTAGTTTCCCGTCTCTTTGTTTGCCCGCTTGCGCGGGCCTTTTTTTTGCCCGAGAGATCATAAAAAATGATAGCAGTTGCTACCATTTTATAAAAACAACTGCTATAATTCACTGTAACAACACCATTTTTCAAACGGAGGAGGCAAGAAAATGAACTACGAAACCAAGATCGAACTGTCTGGTGAGGATTTGCCCGCGCTCATCGAATACGAGATCGACGGCAAAGGACCGGAAGGGATTCTAGTCATTTCAGTTTTATTGCGCCGTTGTGTCGCGCAGCGTGGCGATGTGGTTTATCACCCAGACGGAACGTACCACAAAGCCACGTTCCCAGAATTCATCTCAATCGACATCTTCAACTTCCTACGCGGCTCGCAGATCAAGAGTCTGGCGGAGGCAATTAGCGCGGACCTGGCGGACCAAAATTGGAACGAGGTAATGAACGAACCCAATTACATCAATTACGAATTCCCAACCAACTATGCGGGAGTGTCGGCATGAACAACGAGATTTACAACAACGAACTTTATAGCTTGCTCAACAGTGGCGGCGAAATCCGCATCGAAATCGGCGGCCCAACGAAATACCGCTATCTAACCGAAAAGGAAATCATCGAACTTTTAGATGCACTAGAAGGGATGGAGACGCTTAAAGAACTGGAAAATATGTCAAGGATGCAACAACGGAAAGCCGCATGAAAAAAGCGCTTGCGTTGCTACCAACAGCGCAAGCGCCCCACTGCAACCCCGAACCGTAACGTAACGAGGCAATAAACATGAAACCACAAATACAGTACCCAGTGCAAGACGAGCAGCAGCAAGAAGCCGATCAGTTCAACGTCTGGCTGTCCAGCCCGGAAGGCCAAGTATGGCTGGAAGACACAGAGCAGGAACAGGAAGAACGGCAAGTCCTATCCGTATGGGAGGGGTGGTAATGAAATTCAGGACAGGTGGACTAGTGGCAACCATAGACCGTTACGGATTTATCCGCGTCGGAAACGCGGGCTTTCACTACGAAAGCGCCGCAAATCACGTCAAGCTAGCAGTAAAGCAGGCCATTGAGGCAAACCTAAATCATCCTGATGCAGACAGAATCATCAATGTCATCAAGAGGACCGAGAAATGAAAGAGATTCAACTTGAAGAAGTTGGCCTTGAAGAAGGCCAGATTTTGGCCGATTCCATCCGGCAATGGCGCTCGGATTGCCAGGCCGGCCAGTTCAAGATCGGCGCGACCACCTTTCGCGGCCCCAAGATCGACATGGAATTGATCGGGGCGCAAATCAGCGAAGGCGAATATTTCGGGTATCCGCGTCAAAAATGGCTGGCGCTGCTGTTTGTCGATTTCGAAGGAGTGTTGTCCTCGATTCTGTTCAAGACCGAGAGCTTGGACAACTTCGAGGAGTTACGCCGCTCGTATCGCATCAAGGGCGAAAGCCTGCTAGGCAAGACGATTCGCACCAGCATGAGCAAGCGCGCCAGCAAGGCCAGCGGTAACGGCTATTTTGCCGTTGAGTTTGAGGTTGTGAGCGAAGGCAAATACGCCGAATCCATCGCGCAATTCCGCCAATTGCAATACAAGCCGGATTTAATCCGGTTGATCGAATCCAGTACCGAAAACGGCAACGGCAACGGCAACGGCAAATAACCCACGGCACGAGGCACCCGCCAGCAATGGCGGGTTGAATTGAAATGACTTACCAGATTCAGGAATACAACCAGACCGCCGCCGCCCTCTCGATCTTGCGCGAGAAATACGGCCGACAGTTTGATGTCACCACCACCAAGGGGATGACCGAAGCCCGCGAAGCGCGCGCCGTCGTCAAGGGCTACCGGGTGGCGCTTGAGAAGGTGCGGCAGGAAATCAAAGCCCCGGCGTTGGAACACACCCGCTTGATTGACGCCGAGGCGAAGCAGATTACCGCTGAATTGCTCAAGATCGAGGAACCGATTGACCGGCAGATAAAAGCGGAGGAAACGAGAAAGGCGGAAGAGAGAGCGGCCCGCGAACGCGCCGAAGCGGCCCGCGTTGCGGCCATCGCCGCCCGAATGAGCGCGATTCGGAATCGAGTTGCACAAGTCGCCAACCAACCATCCGAAATCATCCGCGCCGCCCTCGACCAGGCCCAGATGCTGGAATTGTCCGAGAACGAGTTTCAAGAGTTTATGCCCGACGCCATCAAGGCACTGGACGCCACTCGCGCCGAGCTGCAAACCGCCCTGGAAGCCCGGCTAGCCTACGAAGCCGAACAGGCCCGCCTGAAGGCGGAACGGGAAGCGGAATCGGCCCGGTTGAAGGCGGAACGGGAAGAACTGGCGAAGTTGCGGGAAGCGGAAGCGGCCCGGCTGAAGACCGAACGGGAAGCCCAGGAAGCCGAACTGAGCGCGAAGCGCGAGGAACAGGAACGGCGGGAACGGGAAACCCGGCAGGCCCATGAAGCGGAAGAAGCACGCATCAAGGCCGAACGGGAAGCGATGGAGCGGCAACGCGCCGGACTGGAAGCCCAAGAACGCGCGTTAGAGGAACAGGCCAAGGTGGCGAAGTGGTCCCGCAAGGGCAAGGCCGACCCGGTGGCCGACCTCAAAAAGGCGCTCAACGCCAACCCGGAAACGGCAAAAGCCCTTGATGAAGCGTACCAGCGCGGCTACCAAGCCGGACTGAATAGCGCCAAGCAAGCCGCTTAATCATAGAGCGCCAGGGATGGCGCTTGGAGAAACCAGAATGAACGACAACGACCACAATGAGGAAAGACCCATGTCAACAACAGTAGCAATTATCATTTTACGACAACTGGGGGGAAGCCGGTTTATCGCCATGACTGGAGCCAAAAATCTTGTCGCAGAAGACAACGCTTTAGTCTTCAGATTACCAGAAAATTTAACCAGCAACCGAATTAATGCTGTCGGCATTTACCTTGAGCCAAGCGACACCTACCGAATGAAATTTTTCCGACAGAAAGGAGCGCCCACTTTCGCAATGGATGTTGTTGCAGAGCTTGGCGATGTTTATTGCGAAGACCTTCAGCGGATATTCACGGAGATCACTGGATTGGATACGCACTTATAACCCTGCGACCTACCGCGCCAGGGATGGCGCTATCTTGTCTGGAGACCACCACCATGATGAACAACGCCGAATACCAAGACCTGCCGGGTATCTCCTCACACTGGCTCATTGAGATGTTGAACAGCCCCGCCGCGTGCTGGCGCAAATACCTCGACCCACAACGGCCCATCGAAACGCCGACCGACGCGATGCGGTTTGGAACGCTGGTGCATTGCTTGGCGTTGACGCCGAGCCAGCTTGAGCGGGAATTTTTGGTGGCCGACTACGAGCGCCGCAGCAACGCGGGCAAGGCGCGCTATGCGCAACTGAATCAATACGGCTTGACCGTCATCAAGCCCGCCGAGTTGGACCGCGCCCGCGCCGTGGTCGACGCCCTACACGCCAACCCGGAAGCGCGAAAGTTGCTGCGTGGCGGCCGGAAGGAACGGACGATTATTCAGCCCAGGGCGCGCGGATTGCTCCCGCTCAAGGCCCGGTTGGACGTGCATCAAGAGAGCAAACGCGGAGTCGTGGAACTCAAGACCATTCGCGATCTGGGCTTAGTGGAGAAGTCGATGGAACGTTACCGCTATCCACTATCCGCCGCTTTCTACCGAGACATGGTACGCGGCCAAAGCGTGACGTTCGTATTTGTGCAGTCCACACCGCCCCATGAGGTTCTCGTCATGCCGATGAGCCGCGTTGAATTGCAGGATGGTCGAATGATGTGGCAAACCGCGTTGGAGATGTTTGATACCTGCTGGCGGATAAAACAATGGCCGGAAATAGATTGGCGCAACGACGATGACCCGCTGTTGATGGATTTCACTTCCCCGAAAGCGGCGGGACGGTCACCACGGTTTGAATTGCCGGTCGGCGAATTGGCTCTATAACCACTAATCAGCGCCAAGGACGGCGCGCTACCAACACGGGCAACGAACATGAATTATCGGCACGGCAAAGAAACCGATTTCAACAGCTACGAGACCAACAGCGCCGGTTACAAGATCAATGGTTACTTCAGTGGGGGATTGGCTAGCCAGAGGAAAACGGACGAGCAATGCTTTTTGGAAGCGCAAACAGAATGTGCGAAACATTTAGAGCGGCAACTTGTGTGCGTTCGCGCGTTGACGTTCGATACCTTTATGGCCAAGCGCCGAAAAGGATTCAACTGAACGATACAACGCCCATTTTCACCTGTCAGGCGTAATGAGGTAATGCTCTAGTGCCGATCAGAATTGAAAACCGCCACCGCTACCCGCGCGACTGGAAGCAGATTCGCGCGGCTATCCTGGAACGCACAGGCAACCGTTGCGAACAGTGTGGCGTGCCTAATAGAGCCTGGAGGCTGCCAGGATTCGGCCCATGGACATTCGACCCTGCAACGGCCGATGAATGGTCGGACGAAGGCCGAAAAGCAACGCGGATCGTGCTGACCATCGCCCACCTCGACCACACGCCGGAAAACTGCGACCCGGCCAACCTGCGCGCCCTGTACCAGCGCTGCCACCTGGCCTACGACGCAGACCACCACCAACGCACGGCCTACCGGACCCGCCGCGCCGGCAAAGCCCTGGGAGGCCTGCTCGATGGCTGATCGCAAACCGCAACAAATCACCGTGCTCCCCTCGATTGGTCGTCCCACGGTCACGGGCATTGTGCCTATACTGCTTGCATCGCTCCAGCCAGCGCCGCCGCATCCACAGCCCGCTCATGACTGCCGCCGCCCTGTACTTACGCTCATCCAAGGATCGCAACGACGTTTCCATCGACGCCCAGCGTCGTGAGCTGCTCGCCATGGCCCGCGACCGCCAGCTTAGCATCGTCACCGAATACGTCGATGCGGTGGAAAGCGCCAAGACCGAGAATCGCCCAGGTTTTCAACTTTTGCTCCGCGACTTGAAAGCCCCGGATCGTCCCTGGACGGTGCTGTTGGTCACCGATACCTCGCGACTTTCACGCCGACGCTATGTCGCCCAGGTTTTCAAGCACGAAACCAAAAAGCGCGGGGTCGAGATTCTCTACGCCAAGGTGCCGGAAACCGACCCCATCACCGCCGTGATTCTGGAGGCGGTGTTCGAGGCCATGGACGAAGTTCATAGCCTGATGAGTCGGGAAAAGGGCTTGGCCGGCATGGCGGAAAACGTCCGGCAAGGCTACCGCGCAGGAGGCCAAGCCCCTCGCGGGTATCAATTGCGGCGCGTCGAAACGGGCACGATCCGCGACGGCGAACCGGTTAGAAAAAGCGTGTTGGAGCCCAGCGCCGAGGCGTTGCAGGTGGGCCGCTATCTACGGTTACGGGCCAGTGGCAAACCCCGGGTGCAAGTGTTGCGGGAAACCGGCCTGCGCTGTTCGAGTACCAGCGCCGTTGCCATCGAATGGAATGCCCTGACCTATGCCGGCCATACCGTCTGGAACCGCCACAGCGAGCAAGGTATCGGCCGGAAATTCCGGCCACGGGCTGAGTGGGTGATCCAGCGCGACACCCACCCGGCGCTTATCAGCGAAGCCGAGGCCGAATCGATTCTTACCCAGTTGAGCAACAGCCCGTTGGCCGAGGCCATTCGAAAAGCCAAGCAAGGCGTTTCCGCCTATTTGTTGACCGGCTTGCTCCATACTCCTGATGGCCATCCGTGGGAGGGGTGGCGCGGCCTGAAATATCGACTCAAGCCAAGCGGCGATCGGAAGGGGCGCTACGTGGACATGGCGGCGCTGGATAGCGCGGTGACCCAACAGGTTTTAAGCGATCTACGCGCGCCGGATTTGGTTCGGGATTTGACCCAAGCGGCGCGGCGGGCGGCGGATGCCATGCAAGGCGATCCGGCAGCAGAGGCACGAGCCGAGGTCATCGCGATCACGGCGCGGATTTCGCGGGCCATGGACATGGCGCTGCAACTGACCGACCCAGCGCCGGCCCTGCGCAAGATCAACGATCTGGAAGTTCGACGCACCGAGCTTCAAGCGGAAATCGCGCAACTGGAACGGGATTATGTCCAACAAGCGATGCTCCGAACACTGACCGAGGAACGGGTAGCGGACGTGCTGGAGGCGCTGGCGAATGACCTGGACGAAACGCCAAAAGAGCGTTGGAAGAACCTGCTACACACATTGATCGGGCGGATCACCTTGGACCCGGAAACGCTGCAATGCCAAGTCTACTACCGCTTGACCAGCGCGCACGCGAACGATGATACCTCAAACATGGCGTCCCCAAGGGGATTCGAACCCCTGTTACCGCCGTGAAAGGGCGGTGTCCTCGGCCTCTAGACGATGGGGACAAAAGGCGGGAAAAAATAAACCGTCAAATGCGATGACGGTTGGCGGTGGTGGAGCCAGACGGGATCGAACCGACGACCTCCTGCATGCCATGCAGGCGCTCTCCCAGCTGAGCTATGGCCCCATTGACCGGAGACGCGCAATTTAAGGGATTCGCGTGTTGCTGTCAACTTTTTCCCAGATCATGATCCACTGGGGCGCTGGGCGATGAAGCTCAACGCCCGCTCGATCCGCGCCTGGGTTCTTCGCCGACCTAGCAGCTCCAGGGTGACATCGATCGGCGGCGACACCGCCACCCCGGCCACCGCCACTCGCAGTGGCTGCGCCACCTTGCCCAGCGCCAACCCGTTCTCCTCGGCTACCCGGCTCACCGCCGCATGAATCGACCCAGCCCGCCACTCCGTCAAAGCGGACAACGCCTGGTTCACGGCTCGCAGAGGCGCCTCGGCGGCGACCGTTAAATTCTTGCCGGCCGCCTTGGCGTCATAGCTTTCAAACTCGTGGTATAGAAAGCTTGCTGCTTGCGCCATTCCCTTCAGGGTATCGGAACGCTCGGCGAACGCCTTGACCACCTCGGGCAAAGCGGGTCCCTCGCTGGGGTCGACGCCCAACTGGCCGATATGCCAGCTCAGATGACGGGCAACATGAACAGGATCAAGCGTTTTCAGATAATGCTTGTTCAGCCAGATCAGCTTGGAGGGATTGATCGCCGACGCCGCCTTGTTGCACCCATCGAGATCAAACCGTTCCACCATTTCATCCAGCGAGAAAATTTCCTGATCGCCGTGCGACCAGCCCAGCCGCACCAGAAAATTCAGCACCGCTTCCGGCAAATAACCTTGATCGCGATACTCCATGACGCTGGCGGCCCCATGGCGCTTGGACAGCTTCTGACCGTCCGGTCCCAGAATCATCGGCACATGGGCGTAGTGGGGAACCACCGCGCCCAGCGCCTTGAGAATATTGATCTGCCGGGGCGTGTTGTTGATGTGGTCGTCACCGCGGATCACATGGGTGATGCTCATATCCATGTCGTCCACCACCACGCAGAAATTATAAGTCGGACTGCCGTCGGCGCGGGCGATGATGAGATCGTCCAGTTCGGTGTTCTGAAATACGATATTGCCGCGAATCAGATCTTCGACCACGACTTGGCCATTCAGCGGGTTCTTGAACCGTACCACCGGCTCCACCCCCGGACGTGGCGGCCCCTGATAGTCGCGATAGCGGCCGTCATAGCGCGGCTTGTCCTTGCGGGTCATCTGCTCGGTGCGCAGTGCCTCCAGTTCCTCGCGGGTGCAATAGCAGTAGTAGGCGCTACCTTCCCGCAACAACTGGCGCAGCACCTCCTGATAGCGGTCGAACCGCTGGGTCTGATAGAACGGCCCCTCGTCGTAATCCAGCCCCAGCCAGTTCATGCCTTCCAAAATGGCGTTCACCGCTTCCGGCGTGGAACGTTCCAGGTCCGTATCTTCGATGCGCAGCACGAAGGGACCACCATGCCGGCGGGCGTACAGCCAGGAAAACAGCGCGGTGCGCGCACCACCGATGTGTAGGTAGCCCGTGGGGCTGGGGGCGAAACGGGTTTTGACCATGTCGGCTCGCTTGGAAGGTGATGAAGGGAAAGAAAAAGTATCAGCCCTTTTTCGGCTTGGCCGGTCGCCGCCAGTTGGCTACATCCTTGCGTGGCGCTCGGGTCAGGCACAGGCCACCATCCGGTACATCGCGGCTGACCGAGGAACCCGCGCCCACCGTGGCGCCCTTGCCAATCCGCACCGGCGCCACCAGCGAACTGTTGGAGCCGATGAACGCGCCATCGCTAATCACAGTCTGGTGCTTGTTGGCGCCATCGTAATTGCAGGTGATGGTGCCGGCCCCGACGTTGACCTCTGCGCCGATCTCGGCGTCGCCGAGGTAGGTCAGATGATTGACCTTGGATCCCAGTCCAATCCGGGTTTTCTTGGTTTCGACAAAATTGCCGATATGCACGCCCGCCGCCAGCAACGAACCTGGCCGCAACCGGGCAAAAGGGCCAATCTGCGATCCGGACCCAACCTCCGCCCCTTCGATTCGACAATGCGACAGAATCTCGACATCATCGCCGATGATCGCATCGCGCAGCACGCAACATGATCCGATCCGCACTCGGTCGCCCAGTCGCACCGTGCCCTCGAACACCACGTTGACATCAATCACCACATCCTTGCCCGTCGTCACCGCGCCCCGCACGTCCACCCGCGCCGGGTCCAGCAGGGTCGCGCCCTCGCGCATCAGTCGTTCGGTTTGCCGCCGCTGGTAAAACCGCTCCAATTCGGCGAGTTGCCGGCGATCATTGACCCCCAGCACCTGTTCCGGCTCCGCCACCGTGAACGCCTCAACCGCCACGCCATCGCGCACCGCCAGCGTCACCACGTCGGTCAGATAATATTCGCCTTGGGCATTATCGTTATCGAGTTCGGCGACCCAACCGCGCAGTTTCGCGGTCGCCACAGCCAGAATCCCGGTGTTGACCTCATGCAGACGCCGCTCCTCGGCATTGGCGTCCTTCTCCTCGACGATGCGGCAAACCCGCCCCCGCCCGTCGCGCACGATGCGGCCATAGCCGGCGGGATCGGCCAATTCGACCGTCAACAGCGCCAGGTGGCCCTGCTGGGCCGCCATCACCAGCGGTTGCAGGGTTTCGGCGCGAATCAACGGCACGTCGCCATACAGCACCAGCACCACACCGGCATCGTCGAGCAGCGGCAGAGCCTGCGCCACCGCATGACCCGTTCCCAGTTGCTCGGTTTGTTCCACCCATCGCACTCCCCTCTCGCTCATAAAGGTGGTTTTGACCCTCTCGCCACCATGGCCATGCACCACCAGTCGCGCCATCGCCTCAAGATCGCCGGCCGTCGACAGGACGTGGGCCAGTAACGGTCTACCGCCCACTGGGTGCAACACCTTGGGCAAATCCGAAACCATTCTTTTACCCTTGCCAGCGGCAAGGATCACGACTGAAAGCTGCTGCATGACGGGTACGCCTCTCTAAAAAAACTTTTTTATTATACCGACCTTCCCCAATCCGGGCTTTAGGCCGCGCGTTCAAATTCTGTTCCCGACCCGTTCATCCCGCAAAAACAAAAAGGCCGCGACGCGGGGTCGCGGCCTAGCGGGGTCGAGATCGTTATTATTGTTAGCCTGATTAACCCGATTTACGCAGCTTGCGCAGCCTCTCGATAGTTTGCAACTGTGCGATCGCCTCGGCCAGCTCGGCCTTGGCCCGGGCGAACTCGAACTCGCTCCGGCTGTCGGCGATCACCTGCTCGGCGCGCTGCTTGGCGGTCTGCGCCGCAACTTCGTCCAGATCCTTGGCCCGTTCTGCCGTGTCGGACAGGATGGTCACCACGTGGGGCTGGACTTCCAGTAATCCCCCCGACACGTAAAACAGTTGCTCCTCGCCGCCCAGCAGTCGAACCCGAACCTGACCGGGCTTCAACCGCGTCAGCAACTGGCTGTGGCGCGGCAAAATACCCAACTCGCCTAATTCACCCGGCGCGGTCACCATCTCGGCGGCTCCGGAAAACAACTCCTTCTCCGCGCTGACGATGTCGACGTGTAGTGTCATGGCCATGGTGCGTCCTCTTGTCGGTTGCGAATGGAACGCGGCGCCGGCGACGATACGCCGTCCCGGGCCGCTACCCCATTACAGCTTGGTGGCCTTTTCCACGGCCTCGTCAATCGAGCCGACCATGTAGAACGCCTGCTCGGGCAGGTTATCGTACTCGCCGGCGACGATGCCCTTGAAAGCCGCGATGGTGTCCTTGAGCGCGACGTACTTGCCGGGCGAACCGGTGAACACTTCGGCCACGAAGAACGGTTGCGACAGGAAGCGCTGAATCTTGCGGGCCCGCGCCACCACCAGCTTGTCTTCGTCGGACAGTTCGTCCATGCCCAGAATGGCGATGATGTCCTTCAGTTCCTTGTAGCGCTGCAGCGTGCCTTGCACCGCGCGGGCAGTATCGTAATGATCCTGGCCCACGACCAGCGGATCCAACTGCCGGGAGGTGGAATCGAGCGGATCCACTGCCGGGTAGATGCCCAGTTCGGAGATCTGGCGGGACAGCACCACCGTGGCGTCCAAGTGGGCGAAGGTGGTGGCCGGCGACGGGTCGGTCAGATCGTCGGCGGGCACGTACACCGCCTGAATGGAGGTGATCGATCCGGTCTTGGTCGAGGCGATGCGCTCCTGCAGCACGCCCATTTCCTCGGCCAGGGTCGGCTGATAGCCCACCGCCGAGGGCATACGACCCAGCAGCGCCGAACACTCGGTGCCGGCCAAGGTGTAGCGGTAAATATTGTCCACGAACAGCAGCACGTCGCGGCCTTCGTCGCGGAAGTTCTCGGCGATGCTCAGACCGGTCAGGGCCACGCGCAGCCGGTTGCCCGGCGGCTCGTTCATCTGGCCATAAACCAGGGCCACCTTGTCCAGCACGTTCGAGTCCTTCATCTCATGATAGAAGTCGTTGCCCTCGCGGGTCCGCTCGCCCACGCCGGCGAATACCGAGTAACCCGAGTGCTCGATGGCGATGTTGCGGATTAACTCCATCATGTTGACGGTCTTGCCCACGCCGGCGCCGCCGAACAGGCCGACCTTGCCGCCCTTGGCGAACGGACAGAGCAGGTCGATCACCTTGATCCCGGTTTCCAGCAACTCGGTCGCGCCCGACTGATCCTCGTAGCTAGGCGCCGGCTGATGGATGGCGCGATAGGTGTCGGTTTCCACCGGCCCCTTGTGGTCGATCGGTATCCCCAGCACGTTCATGATCCGGCCCAGGGTGGGCTTACCCACCGGCACCGAGATCGGCGCCCCGGTGTTGGAGGCGACCATGTTGCGCTTCAACCCTTCGGACGGCCCCATGGCGATGGTGCGGACCACGCCGTCGCCCAGTTGCTGCTGCACTTCCAGGATCAGCCCGTTTTCATCGAGACGCAGCGCATCGTAGATCTTGGGCACCGACCCGCGGGGGAACTCGACGTCCACCACCGCGCCGATGATTTGCACGATATTGCCAGAACTCATTCTTTGGGTTCCTCTTAAACTGGTTTCACCGCACGCCCACCCAGCCGGAGCAGGCGCGCGCCATGACCTCACACCGCCGCGGCGCCACCCACGATCTCGGCCAACTCCTGGGTGATCGACGCCTGCCGGGCCTTGTTATAGATCAGTTGCAACTCATCGATAATAGCGCCAGCGTTGTCGGTCGCGCTCTTCATGGCCACCATGCGAGAGGCCATTTCGCAAGCGACATTCTCCACCAGGGCCTGATAAACCACGGACTCGCCGTAACGCCGCAGCAGCAGTTCGATCAGTTCCTTGGGATCGGGTTCATAGATGTAATCCCAACGGTGAGTGGGAGCAGCCTCCTTCACCTCGGAGGTGACCGGCACCAGTTGCTCGATCCTGGGCTTCTGGCTCATGGTGTTCACGAACTCGTTATACACCAAGTGAACCGCATCCACTCTCCCCTCGGCGAACGCATCGGCCATGACCTTCACCGGCCCGAGTACATCCTCGAACCGGGGGGCGTCGCCCAAGTGGGCAACGTGGGCGACGACATTGCCCTTCAGTCGGCGAAAGAACTGGAACGCCTTGGTGCCGATCGTACAGATGTCGATCTCGACCCCCTGGTTCCGCCATTGCTGCATGACGGCGATGGCGGCCTTGAACAGGTTGGTATTGAGCCCCCCGCACAGGCCGCGGTCGGTCGAAACCACGATCAGCCCGACTCGCTTGACCTCGCGCTCCACCAGTCCTGGACTGCGATACTCGGTATGCGCATGGGCCAGGTGCGAGATGACGTTGCGAATCTTGGTCGCGTAAGGCCGGGCCGCTCGCATGCGGTCCTGCGCCTTGCGCATTTTGCTCGCCGCTACCATTTCCATGGCTTTGGTGATCTTCTGAGTACTTTTGATACTCTTGATTTTGGTTCGTATCTCTTTAGCACCGGCCATGCTGCACCCGTTTAACCGACGTAGTGGGCCTTGAAATCTTCCACGACCTTCTTGATGCCGCTTTCGATCTCATCGTTGTAGTCGCCTGTCTCATTGATCTTGTCGACCAGGGCGGCATGGTTGGCCCGCGCGAACGCCAGCAACCCGGCTTCAAAATCGCCGATCTTGTTGAGCGGCACATCGTCCAGGTAGCCCCGGTCCACCGAGAACAGCGAAATGCCCATCTCGGCCACCGACATCGGCGAGTACTGCTTCTGCTTCATCAACTCGGTCGCCCGCTGGCCGCGTTCAAGCTGCTTGCGGGTCGCCTCGTCCAGGTCGGACGCAAACTGGGCAAAAGCCGCCAGTTCGCGGTACTGGGCCAGGGCCAGCCGGATACCGCCGCCGAGCTTCTTGACAATCTTGGTCTGGGCGGCGCCGCCGACGCGGGATACGGACAAGCCAGGATTGATGGCAGGCCGGATGCCAGCGTTGAACAGGTCGGTTTCCAGGAAGATCTGGCCATCGGTGATCGAGATCACGTTGGTCGGCACGAACGCGGACACGTCGCCAGCCTGGGTCTCGATGATCGGCAAGGCGGTCAGCGAGCCGGTCTGGCCCTTCACCGCGCCGTTGGTGAGGCGTTCCACCTCGTCGGCGTTAATGCGGGAGGCGCGCTCCAGCAGCCGGGAGTGCAGATAGAACACGTCGCCGGGGAAAGCCTCGCGGCCTGGCGGGCGGCGCAGCAGCAGGGACACTTGGCGATAGGCCACGGCCTGCTTGGACAGGTCATCATAAATGATCAGCGCATCCTGGCCCCGGTCGCGGAAGTACTCGCCCATGGCGCAGCCGGAATACGGCGCAATGTACAGCATCGCCGCGGATTCAGACGCGCTGGCGGCCACGACGATGGTGTGACCCATCGCGTCGTGTTCTTCCAGCTTGCGCACCACGTTGGCAATCGACGAGTTCTTCTGACCAATCGCCACGTAGATGCACTTGATGCCCGTACCCTTCTGATTGATGATCGCGTCGATCGCGACGGCAGTCTTGCCGGTCTGCCGGTCGCCGATGATCAATTCGCGCTGACCACGGCCAATCGGCACCATGGCGTCGATGGCTTTCAGCCCGGTCTGCACCGGCTGACTCACCGACTGGCGCTCGATAACGCCCGGAGCGATGACCTCGATAGGCGAGCTCTGGGTGGCGTTGATCGGTCCCTTGCCGTCAATCGGTTGGCCCAAGGTATTGACCACGCGGCCCAGCAGGGCCTCGCCGACCGGCACTTCCAGAATGCGCCCGGTGCAGAGCGCCTTGTCGCCTTCGGCCAAGTGCTCGTAGTCGCCCAGAATTACCGCGCCGACGGAGTCGCGCTCCAGGTTCATGGCCAGACCATAGGTGACCGGATCGCCTTCCCGGGGAGACGGGAACTCGATCATTTCACCCTGCATGGCATTGTCCAGGCCATAAATCCGGGCGATGCCATCGGCCAGACTGACGATGCTGCCTTCCGTGCGCGCTTCGGCGGTCGCCTCAAAGCCCTGCAGGCGCTGCCGAATCAGATCGCTGATTTCGGATGGTTTGAGTTGCATAAAGCGGTATTCCCCTTACAGGCTTAAGGCCGTGGCGAGTTTGTCCAGCCGGCCGCGCGCCGAACCGTCGATCACCAGATCGCCGACCCGAATCACCGCACCAGCAATCAGCGACTCATCCGTCTTGCAGTCCAGCTCGACATTGCGCCGGAACTTCGCCTTGAGCGCCTTGGCGACGCGCTTGCGCTGAGCGTCGGTGACGGCGGCGGCGCTGATGAGTTGCGCGCGGATCGTGCTTTCGGCCTCCGCGCGCAACCGCTCGAACAAGACGGCGATGCCCGGAAGCTGATGCAGGCGATGAAATTCGGCCAGCATCTCGAGGAAAGTGACGAAGACCTCCGGCACTTCCGTGCCGCCGCGTAGATCGCGGCACAATCCAGCCACCAGTTCGGCTTTCTGATCGCTGCGGAGCGTGGGATTCCAGGGTCCCAACAGCCGCTGCATGGCGGGATCCGCCGCAACGGCGGCGGCGGCCTGCAACAGTTCGGACCAGAGCGGCAGCGCGTTGGCCGCCTGCGCATCCTCGAACGCGGCGCGGGCATAAGGCCGGGCGGCGGCGGCGGGTCGGACGACGGTTGTGGTTTCAGCCATTGGCGTGGTCCGTGTGGTTAGAGCTGCGCGACCAGGTCATCCAGCAGGGCGGCGTTGGCCGCTGGGTCGACCTCGCGCTTGAGAATCTTGCTGGCGCCAGCGACGGCGAGAGTGACGACCTGGTGGCGAAGCTGCTCGCGGGCGCGGTTGACCTCCTGCTCGATCTCGGCCTTGGCCGCGACGAGCTGGCGGTCACCCTCGGTGCGGGCGTCCAGTTTCGATTGCTCGATGATGTCGTTGGCGCGCTTTTGAGCCTGGGCGACGATTTCGGCAGCGTGCTGCTTGGCTTCCTTCAGCGTTTGCGCGGCCTTGGCCTTGGCCAGTTCCTGTTCGCGCACGCCACGCTCCGCGGACGCTAGGCCATCGGCGATTCGCTTCTGGCGGTCTTGCATGGCCTGCATGATCGGCGGCCATACATACTTCATGGTAAAGAGCACCAGAAGGCCAAACGTGATCATCTGCCCAATGAGGGTGGCATTGAAATTCACGCGGTTACCTCCTCAGGATGCACGGGGTTAAAGTGCCGAAGACCCCGGGAATCACTTGATCAGAGCCTGCACCGGACCGAGGAACGGGTTGGCGAAGGTGAAGAACAACGCGACGCCGACGCCGATCATGGTCACCGCGTCGAGCAGACCGGCGACGATGAACATCTTGACCTGTAGCGCGGGGATCATTTCCGGCTGGCGAGCGGCGCCTTCCAGAAACTTGCCGCCCAGCAGGGCGAAACCGATGGCGGTACCCAGCGCGCCCATGCCGATGATCATGGCCACGGCGATGGCGGTCATACCCTGCACGTTGGCAATCAGGCTTGCAGCTTCCATTAGTGTCTCCCGTTATAAAGGTTGGGGTGTGGATGGAAAGAAAACCGGGTTTGGCGAGATCGGCCAAGCGAATGGCGGCGTGGCCGGAATCCAAAGTTCGAGAGCCGCTCGGTCAATGATCCTCGTGCGCCATGCTCAGATACACGATCGTCAGCACCATGAAAATAAAGGCTTGCAGGGTGATGATCAGCAGGTGGAACACCGCCCACGGCCAGCTCAACGCGGGCTGAATCCACCAGGGCAGCAGCGCGATCAGGATGAAGATCAACTCGCCGGCGTAGAGGTTGCCGAACAAACGCAGACCGAGCGAGATGGGCTTGGCCAAGTCCTCGACGATCCGTAACAACAGGTTGAACGGCATCAGCCATTTGCCAAAGGGGTGGGTCAGGATTTCCATGGTGAAATGGCCCGGACCCTTGACCTTGAAGCCATAGTAGTAGAGCAGGAGCAACACCGAGATCGACAGACCGAAGGTCGAGTTCAGGTCGGTGGAGGGCACCGAGCGCAGATAGGGAATGCCCAGCACGCCGGCGATGGCCGGCAACAAATCCACCGGAAGCAAGTCCATGGCGTTCCACAGGAACACCCAGATAAAAATGGTCAATGCCAGCGGTGCAATCACCGGATTGCGGCCATGGAAGCAATCCTTGACCTGACTGTCGACAAACTCGACCATGATTTCACAGAAGTTCTGCAACCCACCGGGCACGTCGCTGGTAGCGGATTTTGCCGCCTTGGTGAACAGCCACAGGAACAGCGCCCCCAAGCCGACCGAGAACAGCAGCGTATCGACATGCACCACTCCGAAGCCACCCGTCTCCTCCCCATGGAGAAACTTCATCTGGGCAAGATCGAACCGGAGATTGGTCAGATGGTGGATGATATACCCTGTTGCGGAATGACCAGTTTCGCTCATAGCGTCCTCACCGAAGCGTCGAATGTGAAGGGTAATGCCAGCCAATACGCCATCAGCGCCGCCATGTATGCCAACAGGAGGGGAAGCGGCGAGACCTCAAGCCACAGCAGGGCGATGCTCAGCAGGACGACCGTCAGCAGCAGCTTGACCAGCTCGCCCAAGTAGAACGCGCGGGCGATTTTGGCGGCAGGTGAGCCGACGCGAACCGAGAACACCTGGCTGGCGAAGTACAGGGTAACAAGAGCGCTGACGCCGCCTCCGACTAGCGAGGAGTATGCGGCTCGGGCGCCGCCGAGGGCGAGAGCGACAGCAGCGCCCAACAGCGTGACGAGCAGTTGAATGAGGAGGATGGTCCGGGTGACCTGTTTTGCGCCCATGGCTCGCATTCGTTCTAATTCTCTAGGCGCCGCACTGCGCTGGGCATATTTATAGGTCTAGTTATGTGTTTGTTTTGGTTTTGTTTCTCTACGAAACTCCAAAATCACTTCCCCAAAACTCGTTTCCCCTAACTTTCCCTAGCCACGTAGAGCGCCACGAATTATAGGGAATTTGCCGCGGTGGGGTCAACGAAAATTACCGCGTCACCTGACCCGGGATAGAATGCCGTCCAGCTCGTCCAGGCTGTTGTAGTGGATAACCACGCAACCCTTGCCGGAGGCCACGTGCCGCACGCGCACCCGCGTGCCCAGCCGTTCCGACAGATCGTCCTGCAACAACCGGATGTTGGGATCGAGCGACTTTGCCGCTGGCGCTGGAACGCTGGCGCTTTGTTGGAGACGACGGGCCAGTTCCTCGGTCTCCCGAACTGACAGCCCGCGCAGTAACACTTGGCGGGCGGCTTCCCGCTGCAAGGGCGGCGACAGGGGCAACAGGGCGCGGGCGTGGCCCATGTCCAGCTTGCGCTCGCGCACCAGCCGCTGCACGTCTTCGACCAGCTCCAGCAACCGCAGCAGGTTGCTCACCGCGGTTCGCGACCGGCCCACCGCCTCGGCGGCCTGCTGGTGAGTCAGGTTAAATTCGACAATCAGCCGTCGCAGGGCGGCGGCTTCCTCCAAGGGATTCAGATCCTCGCGCTGGATGTTCTCGATCAACGCCATGGCGATGGCGGCCTGATCAGACACCTCGCGGATCACGGCCGGCACTTCGCGCAATTCGGCCAATTGCGCCGCCCGCCAGCGCCGTTCCCCGGCAATCAATTCATAGCGTCCCTCCCCCAGCGGCCGCACCACCACCGGCTGCACCACGCCTTGGGCGCGGATGGACTCGGCCAGATCCCGCAAGGTGTCCTCGCGCAAATCCTGGCGTGGCTGGTAGCGGCCGCGCTGGATGCAATCGACCGATAATAGCCGTAGCGACTCGACCGCCGCCTGGTCCGGTGGCGTCTCGCTCCGCGCCGTCACGCTCGCGCCCAGCAACGCATCCAGGCCGCGCCCCAGTCCGCCCCTTTTTTTAATCATGCGCCCGCTCCCTCCCCCGCTCTGACGGCAGGCCGCCGCAGGCGTTTCCGCACTTCCTTCGCCAGTTCTCGGTAGCTTTGCGCGCCGCGCGAGCTGTCGTCGTAATAGATGATCGGCAGGCCGTAGCTGGGCGCCTCGGCCAACCGCACGTTGCGGGGAATCAGCGTCTCGAACACCGCCGCGCCGAAGTGCTCGACAATCTGGGCGGAAACATCGTTGGCCAGCCGGTTGCGGGGATCGAACATGGTCCGCACCAAACCCTCAATGCGCAAACCGGGATTGGTGGACTTGCGCACCTTCTCGATGGTGTCGAGCAGCGCCGACAATCCTTCCAGCGCGTAATACTCGCATTGGACGGGGATGATCACCGACTGGGCGGCGGTCAGCGCGTTGACGGTCAGCATGTTCAGCGCCGGCGGGCAATCGATCAGAATCACGTCGAAGTTCCAGGCCACCGGCGCGAGGGCGTCGCGCAGCCGGCCCGGCGCGTTCTCTTTTTCCAGCAGGTTGACCTCGGCGGCGGTCAGATCGCCGTTGGCGGGCAGCAGTTGCATCTGGGCTTTCTCGACCCATTGCAGGGCTTCGGTCAGGGTCGCCTCGCCCAGCAACACGTCGTAGCTGGTGGCGGGCGCGGTGTGCTTGTCCACGCCGCAACCCATGGTGGCGTTGCCCTGCGGGTCGAGATCGATCAGCAGCACGTTCTGCCGCAGCGCCGCCAAGCAGGCGGCCAAGTTGACGGCGGTGGTGGTCTTACCCACTCCCCCCTTCTGATTGGTAATCGCGATGATGGCGGCCATGAACTCAGTCTCGGGAAGCGGGCGTCAGATGCACCAGATGGCGCTCGGCGTCCAGATGGGGAACCCGCAACGGGTAAACGCCGACCACTTGGTAGGCGGATGGCAGGCGGGCCAACTCGTCGTCGGGGAAGACTCCCTTCATCGCCAGCAGCCGTCCAGTCGGCGCGCACAGTCGCCCGGCGTCCGCCACCAGATCCGCCAGAGTCGCGAACGCCCGCGACACGACACTATTAAATAGGGTAGCCGGCCGATAGTCCTCGACCCGGCCGCGCACCACGCCGACGTTTGGCAGTCGCAACTCGACAGTGGCCTGGGTCAGAAACCGAGTACGTTTGCCGTTGCTATCCAGCAGGCAGAATTCGTATTCCGGCCGGGCGATGGCCAAGGGAATGCCTGGCAAGCCGGCGCCGCTGCCTACATCCAACACGCGCGGCCCTTCCAACCACGGCAGGATGGATAGGCTATCCAGCAGATGCCGGACCACCATCGCCTCCGGTTCGCGCACGGCGGTCAGGTTGTAGGCGCGGTTCCAGCGATCCAGTAAAGCCAGATAGGCCGCCAGGCGCGCGCGGGCCCCCTCCGGCAACTGGATGTCTAGCTGTTGGCATCCCTCGATGATGGCTTGTTCGATGCTCATGAAACGCCGTTGCTCGCTGTCCACGGACCCGTTTTGAAATAAGGCGCGCATTGTAACATGCCGGCTGGCGATGACAGGAACCTACCTATCCGAGATCGGGTCGGGTTGGTGGGAATATCTGATCGGACGCATCCCGTCGGTTGCCAGCCTTATGCTGCCGCCATTCCAAACCTCACGCGGAGGCGCACCCATGGCCCACGGTCTGTCCAAATCCCGGCTGCAAGCGTTCCGGCAATGTCCGAGACGGTTGTGGCTGTCCGTCCATCGCCCGGATTTGCAGCAAGTTTCCGAACAAACCGGGCAGCGGTTTCAAATCGGCTTTCAGGTGGGCGACGTGGCTCGGGGTCTGTACCCCGATGGCGTTTTGATCGACACACCGGACGCGGGCGCGGCGCTGGCGCTGACCCGGCGGGCGCTGGCCGAACAGCCCGACCGGCCGTTGTTCGAGGCCGCCTTCCAGCGTGATGGCGTGCTGGTCCGCGCCGATCTGTTGCTGCCGGAGTCCGGCGGCTATCGCTTGCGTGAGGTCAAGGCCAGCACTTGGATCAAGGACGAGCATCGGGAGGATTGCGCGATCCAAGTGTGGGTGATCGGCGCCGTGCTTCCGCTAACCGGTGTCGAACTAGCGCACGTGGATACTGCCTTCGTCTATCCCGGAGGGAGCGACTATCGCGGGTTGTTGAAACCGAATCTGCTGGATGCCGAGGTGGCCGATCTCCTGCCCGCCGTGCCCCAATGGGTCGCCGAGGCTCGCGCCACCCTGACCGGAACGGAACCCGCCATCACTCCCGGTTCACAGTGCCACAGCCCCTACGACTGTCCGTTCCAGTCCCATTGCGGCGCCGACCAACCACCGCAACCGGATTACCCGCTCGACTGCCTGCCCCGGCTTTCGGGTCGGCGGTTGCAAGGTCTGCTGGATCGGGGCATCGCGGACGTGCGCCAAATTCCGGCGGATTACCCGCTGACACGCAAGCAAGTCCGGGTGGCGCGAGTGATTCAATCGGGCGCGGCCGAGCGCGATCCAGCCGTCGCCGCGCTCCTGAACGGTTTGGGCTATCCGCGCCGTTATCTGGACTTCGAATCGATGCAGGTCGCCCTGCCGGTGTGGGCCGGGACACAGCCCTACCAACAACTGGTGGTGCAATGGTCCTGTCACGTCGAAACCGCGCCGGGCCACCTGGCGCACTGTGCCTTTCTGGCCGAGGGCGAGGACGATCCCCGCCGTGCCTTCGCCGAGGCACTGGTGGAGGCGGTGGGCGATGTTGGACCGGTGTTCGTCTACAACCGAAGCTTCGAGGTCGGACGGCTCCAAGAACTCCAAAGGGAATACCCGGATTTGGCGCCGGCTCTCGCCGCCCTCATCGCGCGGGTGGTCGATCTCAAGCCTCTCACCGAGCGGTACTACTGCCATCCGGCAATGAAGGGCCGCTGGTCACTCAAGGCGGTGCTGCCGACGATTGCACCGGAGTTGGATTATAGCGCGCTTGCCATCGGCGACGGCGGGGCGGCGAGCGGCGCCTGGCGGGAGTTGTACCACTCCGACACTTCCGCCGAACGGTGCGCGGAGTTGCGGGCGGCGCTGGCCGAATACTGCTGCCGGGATACGTTGGCGTTGGTGCGCTTGGCGGTGTTTTTGGCGGAGACCCAGCCGTAGCGGCTATCATCGGATGCGGAAAGGGTGTCGGGTTCAATAGCTTGATCGTACCCAACCATAGTTAAGGAACGTGTCATGTTGTTGCAAACAGTAGATTTCCGGGATTACGCCGCGTCGCGGATCGCCAAAACGCTGTTATCGGTTTTTTTCAATCGCGGTACGTTGTTTGGCTCACAATTCACTTTTCATCAGTTTGTGTTCCATGCGTATAAATTCGCCAATCAGTTGGAGGAACAGAAACGGGAGGATGATCGGCTAAACGAGTTGGCTCTTACCCTGCTGGAAGGGATGCTGTTTGGTTTTTATGACAATCGCAAGGAAAACAAAAATTGGTCGTCCATGGTCCATGCCAGCAGAATTCCCTTGTTTATCCGGGATGCCTATCGGCTCGCCGAGTTGATGGTGGCGCTATCCGGGGAAATGGCCCCCGAAACGAACGAAGCTCCCAACGATGAATCTGCCGAATCCAAGCCGGCGATGGAGGACTCGGAATGATGTTGACGCTGGCCTACACCATGCACCGGGGCAAGGTCTGCCGCCAGCAGCAGGATTGCATACTGATCGACGGGACGATTCATCAAGCCCCGGTGTTACCGATCACCGCTTTGTCCCTGGCAGGGGACGAGGTGTTGCTGGCGGTGGCCGACGGGGTGGCAGCCAGCGGCGGTGATCGCCGGATCGCGCCGCAACAAGCCAGCCGGATCGTGCTGGAAGAACTTCTCAAGGCCGTCCAAGAGCATCCAGAGTGGTTGCGGGACGGATTCGTCGCCAACCGGCATATGCGCCACGTGCAGGCTCGACTGGCTGAATGTTTGGCCAATCACCGCAAGACCTACGGTGCGGCTTCGACCCTTGCCGTGGCGCACGTTCGGGGCCAGCATTCGGCTATACTCAACGTCGGTGACTCGCGAGTGTATCAGGTGAACCAGGAAGGACGATGGCGGCGGCTGTCCAAGGATCACACGGTCTTGCAGGGGATGATCGACCGGGGCGAGACATCGCCCGATACCGAATATGCCAGCATGTATGGAGCGCTTGCCCATGTGTTGTGCGCCGACCCCGAGGAAAGCGATTTCGCCATTCATCGGGTACTGGTGACGCTGGAACCGGGCGATACCTTGGTGCTGTGCAGCGATGGCATCCACGACGAAATCGGCGAGGCAATGATGTGGGAGTTGTTCGATCCACTACTGGACGTGGCAGCGCAGACAAAAGTGTGGCGGGACGCAGTTTGGCGGCACGGCGCGGGGGATAATTTGTCGCTGGTAGCGGTTACGGTGGAATTGTAGAATGCCAACCGTATTGAGAATCGGCCCCTACCGCTTTTTCTTCTACGTGGGTGATCGTAATTAACCGCCGCACGTTCACCTTGAGCGTGAGGACAAGGTTGCGAGATTCTGGCTCGATCCGGTTCGACTACAAAATAGTGGCGGATATTATCGAACCGAGCTTGCGCGCATTCAGTAGCTTGTGTCCGACCATCGGTTAAAGTTAATGGAGGCTTGGAATGTGTACTTCCACGGTTGAAATCCAAATCCCCGATGCTGAAAGCGTAACAGTAACGGAGGATACCTTGAGTGCTGATCTCAGTGATGGACGAACTTTATAGGTCCCGTTGGCTTGGTTTCCTCGGTTGTTATACGCATCCCAGGAAGAGCATGATCACTGGAAATTGATTGGCAAGGGTGAGGACATTCATTGGGAAGAGATTGACGAAGACATCAGCATTGAAGGTTTGTTGGCAGGTAAGCCGTCAGGTGAGAGTCAAAATTCCTTCAAGCGATGACTAAAGGAACGGTCAGCTTGTTTGACGTAACCCTATGACTCATTGTATTTTAATGGCATAGGAAGGTGATCCGCTGGCGTTGTGCAACGATGGCATCTATGACGAGATCGGCCAAGCAATGATTTGGGAATTGTTTGATCCGACGCTGGAAGTCACGGCGCAGATGCCGTTTGGCGGCACGGGGCACAGGATAATCTGTCGCTGGTGGTGGCAAGAGTGGAATCCCATGCGGCTTGAATTGCTCGTATTGTTTGCTTCTAAACTCAATTAACTGTAATTCTGAAATGAGGGGATAAACCATGAAAATCATTCATTCCAATCAATTTGAGTCTATTTACAATCTTTTAACTGATCAAGCAACGATATTCATTATTCCATCCTTTCAACGCCCCTATGCATGGGAAGAGAGTCAAGTTAAAGATTTGTGGCAAGATATGATAAAAGCATCCAGCTTAAATGGAGGCCATTATCTCTCCACTTTTCACCTGATTGAAATTAATTCATCAGAACTTCTAAACAATCAGAGCGTTTTCCTTGATTTCCAAGGTAACGATGATTTGAACAAACTACAGTCAGCTTTCCAGAAAGATGGAGTTTTACAAGATCACTGCTATAAACCAATCCAATTACATATGGTTGTGGATATGGACAACAACGGCTCACCAGCCTATTTTTGCTCGGGCATATATTTGCTGCCAGCAAAAATCTAAATGTTTCCAATCTTTTTTATGTGACGTTGAGAGATAGCGTAACTACAGTACCCCGCCTCATACAACACCCAGGTGATGATCATGGGTTTTTCGCTAGGCTTGTTAATCAGCTAACATTGCCAACTCCAATTTTTAGCGTCCTTACCACCAAAAGTCAGTCGCAAATGCGAATGTTGGATAACGCCAAGCGCATGATGGATTGGGGCCATAAAAACTTAAAGGCATTAGGTTTTCTCAATTCTCAGGATTTTAAGACCAGCATCATTCAATTAGATGCTCATTTTGGGCTGACTTCGTTCATGACATTAAATGATCGAGGCAAGTCATTGACTAATTTAGAAAAACTTAAATCTTTGCTCTTACAATATGCCGTAGATGTTAGTAATATTCCTTTGACTAGACAATTACACACTGAATTTGGCAAACTCTATAAGACATTGGATTCATGCGTTTTTTGCAATTTGTTTTACAATGGCAAGGACGGCGATGACCAATTAGTTCGCCTGCTTTCTTGCTATTTGCGTATGGCAAACGACCGTGATGCAATTTGGCAGGGCTCGGAAGTAGCTTATGATCACTTCTTTCGGGCTAAATTGCAGGATGCAGCGAGAAATCCAGCCAATGTTACAGCCCTAATTACAAATTGGTTAAAAGATATTAAAGAAGTTGTTGAGCAACTACAACAACTTGAAAATTATCTTTCTGGACGATTAGGTGCAGGTGTGCCATCATTACACTACACGCATTGTTCTGTGAATAATGATTACCGCGTTACCTTGCTTTCGCTTCGCTTACAACCACATTTTCTCGCATTGCTACTTAAATTCCGAGCACTTTATGGTAGAGAATGGCATGAGCCTTTTCCAATTACAGCACTTTTTAACCCGGCATTGGTACAGCCAATCCAAACTGCGATATTAGATATCCAGAGCCGATCACAGAATCAACCGACGGCACTGACCGATCTTCTTGACAAACTATCTCGGTATGATTGGGTCCCCCGCACTAAAATTTCAATGCTCGAAGTTGTCGAAAGAATACAGATATTAAATTGGAATATGGGTTCGAGATGGAACGCAAACTTTGTCAACTATTGTAGGAGTACGTTTTCGAAATCAGTTAATGATTTTATCCAGCAGTGGTCAACTTGGTGTGGCGCAAAGGATTTTGTGGAGAATATTCTTTATGGGTTCAATGAGACAAACCTAAAATTCTTGCTTAAGGAGCAAGAGCGTAGTTTGTGCGGCCATTTGCATTTCAGTCTGACGTCCAATATTTCTTCAACTGGTCTAGAGTTAGAGCATGTATTCGCACAGAATATAGATAGTGATCCGCACTTCAACGCTCTTGGCGGATTTTCAGCATTCGGAATAATCGACAAGGATGATTTCAATCAAAATGTGTTGTGGCGAAGCGGCAATCTAGTGTGGCTTTCCGAATCTGCTAATGCGGCTCTCGGAAACAAAACGCCCGATATTAAAGCGGGTGATTACTGTAGTTGCCCAGGTCATCCGGCTGGCACTCATCAAAATGTCTGCTCAGACATTAACATTGTCCGAAAGTTGGGTGGGGAGCTAAGTAGTCTGGGTGTTCACTATTCAGCATATCGCCTGTATATCGAGGCGCGGTCTGTAGAGCTTGCGATTTTCGGCTTGAATCGATTTGGGTAAATTTCACAAGAGCACGGCAGCCTTCAAAAATTATGGGAATGGGGCGCAAATAGGCTATGCGGTCGAAAGCGATCCAGGTATGCTCTAGCACCTTCAAATCAAAAGTCGCTTGCAGAGTCATGCTTTACCCTTTCGGTAAATTCCAAACCATTCGTCATATTCTCGATGGGTTAGCACCCAGCGGATAAAAATCTTGTGGTCACAATAACACACCACTGTAATGATTCGATAATTATTGCCGCCCACATTGAAAATCGTGTAGGGGCGCACGTAATCAGCGCTGCTAAAAGTTTCGCGCAGATGATTAAAACTGACAAAATCGGTTTTTTCAGCGATGCCATGCCATTTATGCATCGGTTGCTCGGCGTCAGGGTGGATTGCCCAGAAACTCCGCAACGCTTTTAACGAGATGATGGGCGTTATGGCCCTCTTTGTTCGAACGCGCCATTTGCCTTCGCATACATCCGATTCATCCAATACGCCTGATTCGCCATTTCCTCCCGCAAGCCCTGCGGCTCCAGCACCTCCACCTTGGAGCCGAACGACAGCAGCCACCAACGCAGTTGCGCGGTGTCGTTGACGGTGGCGGTCAGCCGGAAATGGTCGTCATCCCCCTCTTCCACCACCTGATCGGTGGCCAGGCGGGTTTCCAGCAGATGCAACCCGGCGCGTTTCCAGAACCGGGCCACCAGCCGCAGCGGTTCGCCGCTGCCGCCCATACCTTGGCTGCGCTCCACTTCCCGGTCCGCGTCGAATCCCGCCGGCTTGCTCGCCTTTTGATCCAGCACTCGGGCAGACCGCATCCGGTGCAGGGCCAACTGCCGCACGTCGGCGTAGTC
>Ga0209573_1001682_pt1 | contig 32312 bp, 36 predicted proteins | sample TNRBio252014_DNA_FD_185870 | JGI IMG/M metagenome (GOLD analysis project Ga0209573, IMG submission 185870) | Wastewater treatment Type I Accumulibacter community from EBPR Bioreactor in Madison, WI, USA - TNR Reactor_6/25/2014_ DNA (SPAdes)... | ecosystem: Engineered > Bioreactor > EBPR >...
GGGCATCGGCTATCGCCGGAAACCACCGCCGCCGGCCGATCCGGTGTCGGCGGCCTGCGTCCCGGCGCCCTGAGGCCGCAATTCGGCCATGAGTTGTGCCGCCCACTGGCTGCATCAACGGGTGGAGGTCGATCATGTCGTGGCTCAAGATCAGTCTGGTATCGGTTCTGTCGCTGGCGACGGCGACCTCGGGGGCCCTGGCCCAATCCGCCAGCCCGGCCCCGGTCGGCCCGACCCGCGCCCTCGACGGCGAGGCGACACCGGCGGCGTGCGAACCGTTCGGCTATCGACTTCAGGACCGCCACACCGATGGCTGGACCGCCACACCGATGGTGGCGACGGCCCCCGGGATGACCTATGGCGGCCCCCCGCCACCTCCGGCACCACCGCCTCCGCCGCCGCCGCCACCGCCGCCGCCGCCGGCCTATTCGCCTCGCCTGCAGTCCGGGGTCGCCGATCAGGCCTTCGTCACCGGCGCGCGCATCGGCGGCGTCGCCGGGATCGTTGCGCCCGGTCCCCAGCAGCCCGGCGACACCGAGCGCTACCCCGACGCCCCGACCAATGCCGTGGTCGTCGCAGCCGAAAATCCGGTCTCGACCCTGGCCATCGATGTCGACACCGCCAGCTATTCAAACGTCCGCCGGTTCCTCAATGACGGCAGCCTGCCGCCGCGCGATGCCGTGCGCGTCGAGGAGATGATCAACTATTTCGACTATGACTATGCCCGTCCGCGCAGCCGTACCGAGCCCTTTGCGGTCTTCACCGAGGTGACGGCCAGTCCCTGGGCCGAGGGTCGCCAGATCCTGCACGTCGGGCTTCAGGGCTATGAGCTGGACCGGGCCGAGCGGCCGCCGCTGAACCTGGTGTTCCTGATCGATGTGTCCGGATCGATGTCGCCGGCCGATCGCCTGCCGCTGGCACAACAGGCACTGAACACCCTGATCGATCAACTACGGCCCCAGGACCGGGTCGGCATCGTCGTCTATGCCGGGGCCGCCGGGGCGGTGCTGCAACCGACGCCGGGGGATCAGCGCCTGCGCATGCGCTGCGCCGTCAATGCCCTGCACGCCGGCGGCTCGACCGCGGGCGGTCAGGGCCTGGCCCTGGCCTATCAGATGGCCCAGGCCAACTTCGACCGGGATCGGGTCAATCGGGTGGTGCTGTTGACCGACGGCGATTTCAACGTCGGCGTCACCTCCGACCAGCGGCTCGAAGACTTCGTGGCCGAGCGCCGTGAGAGCGGCGTCTATCTGTCGGTCTATGGTTTCGGGCGCGGCAACTACAATGACGGCCTGATGCAGACCATCGCCCAGGCCGGCAACGGTACGGCGGCCTATGTCGACAGTTTGACCGAGGCCAACCGCCTGTTCCGCGACGACTTCTCAGGCTCGATCTTCCCCATCGCCGACGATGTGAAGGTGCAGATCGAGTTCAATCCGGCCCAGGTCGCCGAGTGGCGGCTGATCGGCTACGAGACGCGCCTGCTGAACCGCGAGGACTTCAACAACAATGAGGTCGACGCCGGCGACGCCGGATCGGGGGCGACCGTCACGGCCCTGTATGAAATCACCCCGGTCGGCGGCCCGACCCAGGTCGATCCCCTGCGCTATGCCGTGCCGTCCACCGGATCGCGCGACGGCGAGCTGGCCTTTGTGCGGGTGCGCTACAAGCAGCCCGGCGGGGAGGAGTCTCACCTGATGGAACGGGTGGTTCAGGCGCGCACCGTCGCGCCATCGGCCTCGACCCGATGGGCCCTGGCCGTCGCCGCCTTCGGCCAGCGCCTGCGCGGCGATCCGTGGCTGTCGGACGACTTCGGCTGGGGCGACATCCAGACCCTGGCCGCCGGCTCTGTGGGCCGCGATGAAGACGGCCTGCGGCGCGAGTTCGTCGGCCTGGTCGACCGGGCCTCGGAGCTGGAGCGGCGCACGCCCTAGTCGAACCTCGGCAGGCTGTGGTGCGGGTCCGGGCCTAACCCAGGATCTGCATCCCCAGCCATTCGGCGATGAGGGCCGGCTTGTCCGAGCCCTCAACCTCGACGGTGACCTCATGCTTGATCAGCCAGCGGCCGCCGCCCTTGTCCTCGGCCGACATCAGCTTGAAGCGACCGCGAACGCGCGATCCCGACTTCACCGGCTGGAGAAACCGAAGCTTGTCGAAGCCGTAGTTCAAGCCCATTGCCACCCCCTCGATCAGAGGCGTGGCCTGATAGCTCATCTGCGACAGCAGGCTCATAGTCAGAAAGCCGTGCGCGATGGTGCCGCCAAACGGGGTATCCGCCGCACGGATCGGGTCGATGTGGATAAACTGATCGTCCTCGGTGCAGGCGGCGAAGGCGTCGATCCGCGCCTGGTCGATCAGGATCCAGTCCGAGACCCCGACCTCCTGGCCGACGGCCCCGAGCAGTTGGTCAAGAGGAACGAGGGTCTGACCGTTCATGGGAAGCGTCCTTCGATAATCCGGGAAAACAGGGCCGGGCCCACATTGCCGCCCGACAGGAGGATGGCCGTGGTCCGGCCCTCGGTCGACACCTTGCCGGCCAGCAGCGCCGCCAGCGACACCGCCCCGCCCGGCTCGACCACCAGTTTGAGGGTCTTGAAGGCATAGGCGACGGCGGCGGCGACCTCTTCGTCGGTGACGCTGACGGCCCGTTCCAGCCGCCGCTGATTGATCGGAAAGGTCAGCTCGCCCGGGATCGGCGTCATCAGGGCATCACAGATGGACTTGCCGGTCGGATCGACACCGATCCGCTCTCCCGCCGCCAGCGACCGGGCCGTGTCGTCATAGAGCGCCGGCTCGACCCCGATCACCGCAGTCTCGGGGCTGCGCGCCTCGAACGCCAGGTTCAGTCCTGCGATCAGCCCACCGCCGGAACAGCCGCTCAGCAGTTGGTCGATCGGCGCATCGGCCTGTTCCAGAATCTCAAGCCCCGCTGTCCCCTGGCCGGCGATGACGAACGGGTCGTCGAACGGCGGCACCAGGACCGAGCCGTGCTGAGCCGCAATGGCCGCGCCGAGGGCCTCGCGGCTCTCGGAATAACGGTCGTACATCCTGACTTCGCCGCCGTGTTCGCGCACGCCGGCGATCTTGATGGCCGGGCTGTCGGCCGGCATCACGATGATGGCGCGCGTGCCCAGCAGCCTTGCCGCCGCCGCCACCGCCTGGGCGTGGTTGCCCGACGAATAGGCCACGACGCCGCGGACCTTCTCCGCCTCGCTCAGCCGCGCGATCCGGTTATAGGCCCCGCGAAACTTGAAGGCCCCGATGACCTGGAGGGTCTCGGCCTTCATCAGCACCCGCCCGCCCAGCCGGTCGTTCAGGGCCGGGCTTTCGATCAGGGGCGTACGCACGGCATGGCCCTTGATAACGCGCGCGGCGTCGATCACATCGTCGAAGGTCGTGAGCTTGGTCATGGGCCCGTTCTAGCCGAAACTGCCCCCGGCGAAAGGGAGACGCATGGCCGATCTGATCCTCGCCCTCGATCAGGGCACGACCTCGACGCGGGCGATTGTCTTTGATCCCGTCGCCTGGCGACCCGTGGCCACGGCTCAGATGCCGCTGGAGCAGCACTTCCCACATCCCGGCTGGGTCGAACACGACGCCGATGAGGTCTGGCGCGCGGCGCTGCAGGTCTGCCGCGAGGCCATCGACCAGGCCGGCGGGCCAGATCGGATCGCCACGCTCGGCCTGACCAACCAGCGCGAAACCACCGTCCTGTGGGAGCGCGCCACAGGCCGGCCGCTGCACCGCGCCATCGTCTGGCAGGACCGCCGCACCGCCGCCGTCACCGACGCCCTGAAGGCCGGCGGCCACGAGCCGATGATCCAGGCCGCGACCGGCCTGGTGCTCGATCCCTATTTCTCGGCCTCCAAGATCGCCTGGCTGCTCGACCATATTGACGGTGCCCGCGTCCGCGCCGAGGCGGGCGATCTGTGCGCCGGCACCATCGACGCCTGGCTGATGTTCAAGCTGACGGGTGGCCAATGCCATGTCACAGACGTCACCAATGCCTCGCGCACCAGTCTGTTCGACCTGACCACCCTGAGCTGGCGTGACGATCTGCTGGCCCTGTTCAACGTCCCGCGCGCGGTGCTGCCCGAGGTCGTGCCCAGCGCCGGCCCGTTTGGTGAGACGCCGCCAGAGCTGTTCGGTCAGCCGATCCCCATCACCGGCTGCGCCGGCGATCAGCAGGCGGCGTTGGTCGGCCACGGGGCCCTGACGCCAGGCGCGACCAAGATCACCTATGGCACCGGGGCCTTTCTGGTGGCCCACACCGGCGATCGGCCCGTGGCCTCGACCAACCGGCTGTTGTCGACGGTCGCCTATCAGGCCGGGGGTCAGACCGCCTATGCGTTGGAAGGCTCGATCTTCTCGGCCGGCTCGACCGTGCAGTGGCTGCGCGATGCGATGGGCGCGGTCGGCCATAGCCGCGAGACGGAGGCGGTGGCGCAGGCCCTGCCCGACAATGGCGGGGTTTATCTGGTGCCGGGCTTCACCGGCCTGGGCGCGCCCTTCTGGGAGGCCGAGGCGCGCGGGGCCGTCTTCGGCCTGACCCGCGATGCCGGACCGGCCAATATCGTGCGCGCCGGTCTGGAGGCCATGGCCTATCAGACTCGCGATCTGATCGACGCGCTGAAGGCCGACGGTGCGCCCGCGCCGCGCCGTCTCCGGGTCGACGGCGGCGTCACCGCAAACGGCTGGGTCATGCAGTTCCTGGCCGACATCACCGATTGCGAGGTCGAACGCCCCGCCTATCAGGAGATGACGGCGCTGGGTGCGGCCCGCCTCGCCGCGCTGGGGGCCGGTCTCATCGACACCCTGGATCAGCCGCCGTCCGGCGAACCGGCCCTCTGGTCCCCCTCCATGACCGAGGCCGAGCGCGCCCGCCTCCTGGCCGGCTGGGATGCCGCCGTGGCGGGGTGTCTGGCGAATGCGAGAGCTTGATTCTCCTCCCCATTCGTGGGGAAGCGCTCAGAAACCCTTCTCCCCTTGCGGGAGAAGGTGGGCCGCGCAGCGGGTCGGATGAGGGGTGGACGACTGTCTCCGGCTGCAGCGTGCCAAGCCCACCCACGGACCCCGATGGTTCGGAGCGACCCCTCATCCGTCAGTCCTTCGGACTGCCACCTTCTCCCGCAAGGGGAGAAGGAAACCGTGACCCTTCACCGCGCACCCCACACCCTCTAGAACTGCCCCATGACCGACCCCGCCGCCGACGCCTTCTCCGGTTCCAAGCCCGTCGATGAGCGGCTGCGTTTCGATGAGGCGGCGCTGGAACGCTGGATGGCCGCCACCCTCGCCGATTTTGCCGGCCCCCTGACGGTCCGCCAGTTCAAGGGCGGCCAGTCCAACCCGACCTATCTGATCACCACGCCGGGCCGCGACTATGTGCTGCGGCGCAAGCCGCCCGGTGTGCTATTGCCGTCGGCCCATGCGGTCGATCGCGAGTTCCGCGTGATCTCGGCGCTCCACGCCGCCGGCTATCCGGTGGCCCGCCCCTGGGGCCTGTGCGAGGACCCTGAGGTCATCGGCACGGCCTTCTATGTCATGGAGCGGGTCGAGGGGCGGGTGCTGTGGAATCTGGGCCTGCCGGACCAGACCCCGGCCGAACGGCGCGCCATCTATGAGGCCCAGGTCGACGCCCTGGCCGACCTGCACGGCTATGAGCCCGAGGCCATCGGCCTGGGCGACTATGGCAAGGCCGGCAACTATTTTGCCCGCCAGGTCGGGCGCTGGACCAAACAGTATCGGGCGTCCGAGACCGAGCGCATCCCGGCCATGGACCGGCTGATCGACTGGCTGCCGCAAGGCCTGCCCGAAGACGGCCCGGCCCGCATCGTCCACGGCGACTTCCGCCTGGATAATCTGATCCTGGCCCCCGACCGGGCCGAGGTCCGCGCCGTGCTGGACTGGGAGCTGTCGACCCTGGGCGATCCCTTGGCCGACATCAGCTATTTCCTGATCGCCTGGGTGATCCCGTCGACCGAGCGCAACGGCCTGGCCGGATTGGACCTGGCCGCGCTGGGCATTCCGTCCATGGATGAGGTCATCGCCCGCTATTGTGCGCGCACGGGCCGCGAAGGCCTGCCCCAGCTGGACTGGCTGCTCAGCTACAATCTGTTCCGCCTGGCCGCCATCTGTCAGGGCATCGGCGGACGGGTCCGCGACGGCACCGCCGCCAGCCCCCACGCCGCCGCCATGGCCGCCCGCGTCAAGCCGCTGTCCGCCGGAGCCTGGCATTTCGCCCAGAGGGCGGGGGCGTGAGACCTGACCGGCGCGCATTCGGTCTCGGCGCCCTGGGCGCCGGATTGTCGCTCGGTCTGCCGGCCGTGGCCCGAACCCCGCTCAGCACCTGGGACCGTTGGTTCAACGAAGGTCGCTACCTTCCCCAGTATCTTGAGCTGAAAGCTCGGGTCGAAGCGGGCGAACAGGCCGCGCAAGGCCAACTGGTCCAGTTCGCAGCCTTTCTCGGCGACGAGGCGACGGCGATCGGCCTGACCGAGGCGCCGCCAGCCGCTTCGGCGCCTCGGCCCGACCTCCGCAACGCCACCAGCCAGGACGCCGTGGACGCCATCGCCGAGCGCGCGCGCAGCGCGCGCGTGGTGATCCTCAATGAGGCGCACAATGTGTCCGGCCACAGAGGCTTCGCGGGCCGGGTCATGCGGGCGCTAGGAGACGCAGGGTTCGACTGGCTGGCGGCAGAGACCTTTGGCAACCACGCGGACGAGGGCGCGCCGTCGATTCGGGGCTATCGGCAAGGCACGCCGTTCGGGCTGAGCTATGGCCACTACACCGCCGATCCGGTCTTTGCTGAGTTGGTGCGCGAGGCGGCGCAGCGCGGTTATCGCTTCGCAGCCTACGAACAGCGCATGGACCAGGAAGCGCCCGCCTCGGCGGACGGCTTTGAACAAATCGCGGCTCGCGAACAAGCACAGGCCGAAAACCTGGCGGCGGTCCTCCAAGCCAATCCTGAGGCTCGTATGCTCGTCCTGGTCGGCTATTCGCACGCCATGGAGATCGAGGGGCCGCGGGGAGCCTGGTTTGCGGCCCGGTTGAAAGCCCTGACAGGAATCGACCCCCTAACCGTAGAGCAATCCTTCAACTGGCCGGCCCTCGATCCGGCGAATGACGCGCCTCATGTCGCCGCCGTCCTCGAACAGTTCCGCCCGACGACCCCCATCGCCGTTTGGAACTACGGTCAGATGGTGGCGACGCCGACCTATGCCGGTCGCATGGATCTGTCCGTCTTCCACCCGAGATACGCCCCCGCCCATGGGAGACCCGGATGGTTGGCGAACGATCCCCAACGCCGCGCGCTCAGCGTAGAGCTTCCGTCGTTCGAGGGGCCGACCCTGATTCAGGCCCTGCGCGCCACCGAAGGGCCCGGCGGCGTCCCAGCTGATCAGTTCCTTCTGGAGCCAGGCCAGCGCGAAGCCACGCTGCTGCTGCGTCCGCACCGATATTTTTTGCGCCTGGAGATGCAGGAAGGATTCACGCCAGCTTTTTCGATACTCGACGTGGAGGCCTAATCCTCCACCCGCCGCACCCGCTGGATCTCGATGCGCGGCTCCAGCATCTGACCCCGCATGACGCCCTCGCCTTCGGTGGCCGAGACCGGAGCGGCCAGGATGGCGCGCACCACCTCCATGCCCTGAACCACCCGTCCGAAGACGGCGTAGCCCAGATTGTCGCCGGCCGCTGCCGGGCGCGCGTCCAGATAGGTCATGTCGCCGACCATGACGGTGAAATCGCCCGCCGCCGTGCCCGGCTCGAACCGCGGCATCGACAGGGCGCCGTCGGTGTGGCTCAGGCCCGTTTCGGTGGTCGGCTCGTGGGCGATGGGCGGCAACGTCCGCTCGCGATCCTGATTGGTCCCGCCCTGGATCAGGCCTGAGCCGCCGTAGCCCTGCATGGCCCGGTAGAAGGTGGTGCCCTCAAACCGGCCCTGATCGACATAGGCCAGAAAGTTGGCCGCCGTAATCGGTGCACGGGCTGTATCTACCTCGACAGTGAAGGTCCCCAGCGAGGTCTGGATGGCCACGCGCGGAAGTGCCTCGGGCGACGTCTCCTGAGCCCGGGCGACCGGAGCCGCCAGCACCAGACAGGTCAGAAGCGCCAGAAAGATGCGTCGGTACATGGCCTGCCTCCCGGGTTTCAGCGCTTCTCGAATTTGCGCCCGCACCAGTATTTGAAGCCGCGATCACGGGTGCAGCGCCAGCCCCGCCGGGTCAGCTCCATGCCGACCATGCCGTTGAAGAAGCCATGGGCCACGACCATCACATCGGTCCCCTCGGCGGCGCGGGCCTCCAGCAGGTCGGCGGCGCGGCGGGCGCGGTCCTTGGCTTCGTCGCGGCTTTCCTCACCCTCGCCGTGGTGATCGAAGGCCCACCACCAGATCCGCGCGATCACGCCCCAGGCCCGGGGCCCCACCTTGAACCAGGTCGGGAATTTCGGGGGTGGCAGCGGAGCCTCGATGAACAGCTCGTCCTGGGTCATCGACCGGCCGCCGGCAACCGCCTGGGCCGTCTCGACCGCCCGTCGGCGCGTCGAATGATAGATCACCGAGTGGCGCGCCTGTTCGACCAGACAGTCGGGCGGCACCTGGCCGGGCAGGAGGCCGCCGATCTCATAGCGCGCCCACCAGTCCACATAGCCGTCGGCCGTCAGCTTGACCCTGCGCGACAGGGCCGGCTCACCGTGACGCGCCAGCACGATCCCGCCCGATTGTGCAGGGGCGAGCGACGAGCCTTCGGCACGAATAGGAGCCGTCTCAGTCATAGGCGGGGTCCGGCCCCTACTCCTCTGCTAGCGCCTGAACATGGGCGACCGCCGATCGCCCTAGCCCTTCAAGGTCGTAGCCGCCCTCCAGCGACGACACAACCTGGCCTTTCGCATGGCGGCGCGCCACACCGAGCACCGCGCGCGTAGCCCAGGCAAAGTCCTCGGCCTCCAGCGACTGATGTGCCAGCGGATCGCGGCGATGCGCGTCAAATCCCGCCGAGATCAACACCAGGTCGGGCGCAAAGGCATCCAGCCCCGCCATCAACCGTCCCTCGAAGGCGGCCCGCCAGGCCCTCGGATCGGTGTGGGGCGCGACCGGCGCATTGACGATGTTGCCGACCCCGGTTTCGGAGGCCTCTCCCGTCCCCGGATAGAGCGGCGACTGGTGGATCGAGCCGAGAAACAGGCTGTCATCCGCCTCGAAGGCCGCCTGGGTGCCGTTGCCGTGGTGGACATCGAAATCGATCACCGCCACCCGCTCCAGCCCCAGGCCTTGCGCCGCGCGCGCCGCGATCGCCAGATTCGAGAACAGACAAAAGCCCATGGCCCGGTCCGGCTCGGCATGGTGGCCCGGCGGCCTGACCGCACAGAAGGCTCGGCGGCGGTCTCCGGCCGCAACCGCGCGCACGGCCTGAAGGGTCGCCCCCGCCGCCAGCCGCGCGGCCCGCACGCTGCCCGGCGACAGGGCCGTATCGGGGTCCAGATAGGCCAGCCCCTCATCGGGTCCGGCATTCAGGATCGTCTGGACGTATCCGGCCGGGTGGACCCGTTCCAGATCGGCGACCTCGGCTTGGGTCGCGGCCACCGCCTCACCGTCCAGCCCGGCATCGGCCAGGGCATCCAGCACGGCTTTCAGCCGACCCGGATGTTCGGGATGACCGGCCCCAGGGTTGTGGCCCAGCATCGCCGGATGGGTATAAAGCGCGACCATGACCCCTCCCTATCAGCCCCAAATCCGCGCCGCCACGATCAAGGACGCCCCCGAGATCGCCATCCTGGCCGAACGCACCTTCGTGGAAACCTTCATCGACGGCTTCGGCATCCCGTATCCGCCGGACGACCTGGCCGCCTTCAAGGCCGACGTCTTCGCTGAAGACATCACCCGCGAACGCCTCGCCGACGCCGACCACATCTGGGAGGTGGCCGTGATCGACGACCGCATCGTCGCCTTCTCGGAGATCGGCCCGGCGTCGATGCCCCACCCGGATCTGCGCCCCGAACATGCCGAGCTGAAGCGGCTCTATGTCGCCGGCGAGGCGCAAGGGCTGGGGCTGGGCCGCACCCTGCTCGAACGCGCCCTGGCTCGTATGGACGAACGCCCCGGTCCCCAGTGGCTCAGCGTCTGGTCCGGCAATGACAAGGCCCAGCGCCTGTATCGCCACTATGGTTTCGACAAGGCGGGGGAATACGAGTTCCCGGTCGGCAGCTGGCGCGACCATGAGTTCATTTTCAGACGGGACCCGACCCCATGAAGGATCATCCGGCGACGGAGCATGCGCCTCTGCCCGCCTATACGGACGCCGAGCGTCTCGCCCGCGCTGAGGCCTTTCGCGCCCACATGGCCACCCGCCGGACCGTGCGGAACTATAGCGACCAAGCCGTCTCGCGCGCCGTGGTGGAACAGGCCCTGCTGACCGCCGGCGGCGCACCGTCAGGGGCCAATCACCAGCCCTGGTTTTTCGCCGTCATCGAAAGCCCCGAGACGCGCAAGCGCGTCCGCGAGGCCGCCGAGGCCGAGGAGCGGGATTTCTATGAAACCAAGGCCCCGCAGGAGTGGCTGGATGCCCTGGCGCCGCTAGGGACGGACCCCGACAAATCGTTTCTGGAGACCGCCCCGGTCCTGATCGCCGTCTTCGCCCAACGCCGGGGTGGCCCCCGGCCCGGCGACCACAAGAAGAACTACTATGTCACCGAAAGCGTCGGCATCGCCACCGGTCTGCTGATCGCGGCCCTGCATGACGCCGGCCTGGCGACCCTGACCCATACGCCCGCGCCCATGGGATTCCTGTCCGAGATCTGTGGTCGACCGGACGACGAAAAGCCCTTCCTGCTACTCGTCGCCGGCCACCCGGCTGACGGCGCGACCGTGCCGGTCGCCGCACTGGACAAAAAGCCCCTGGACCAGATCGCCGCCTGGGTGTGAGCCGGGCTGGCTAGCTCATCCAACGACTGGCTTCTCGATCTTAAATGAGGTCCCCTCCACAGTGAATATCCAATGGGAACCGTGATCTACGGGGGCAACACATCCAAAATGCGCTTGTCGATGATGGTTGGCGCACAGAACGATGATGTTGGCCCGACCTAGCGATCCGGGGATCATAGCACTTACCGGCACCACATGATGAGCCTCCGAATAAGGCTCCCCGTCCTTTTTCCTGAACGCTACCGTAGGCATTCCCAGCGCTTGGCAGAACTGGCATTGGCCGCCCAGTTTTTTCTTTATTTTCCGCCCTATAGAGCCGCGTTCGATATACACACTGAGACGTTTCTGCCGCTTCGGATCCTGTTGCCCGAGCTCTTCCAGCTTTCGAAGCCCTTCGACGCTGTTTGCGAGATCTTTTTCCGGAAGCCCAGATAGTTGGTCTTCGCTCGTCGGAACGGCGATGAAGCCGGACAGCTCTTCGATGTAGCGGTAGGCATCCTCAGTGATCGCCACAGAAGCTGTCTGTTGCGCGATTCGGATTGGCTGAAAGCGCTCTTCGTCTGGCAACGAGGCGACCAAGACCGGCGCTTTGAGGAGATTGGCGACGATCCTCAAAGGGACGCGCCAAGCTGCCTTGGGCAATTCTGTGTCTGCAGCGTAAAATGTCCTGTCGGGGTCTGGAAGAAATTCGCACGGGCCGAGCACCTCGACGAGGGCATAGACGCCAACTTCGATTGGCTTCCGGCCAGATCGAATTGCTCCTGGGCGCTTAGCGAAGCGAATCACCCCGCGCTGCCCACTGGCCATGTCGAAGCGATGGTGTGTGGAAGCCTTGTACCATAGCGTTTCGTGACCCTCGGCGAGCCATTCGTGCCCGCGCCATTTGGTAGTATTGCAATAGAATACCCAGAAGCCCGTCGTCGGGTGCTTTCGCTCGTAGGTCGCCACGGAGAATTCCAAGCTAATGTCGGTTGCCATGGCTACCGTACCCGGCTCACGATAACCAACATGCTCCTGCCCCTCTTCACCGAACTGCGCCAGGCGCGGGTGCCGGTTTCGCTCAAGGAGTGGCTGCACCTGATGGAGGCGATGGACGCCGGCGTCACCGAGCGCCGGGTCGAGGACTTCTATCACCTGTCGCGCGCCATCCTGGTCAAGGACGAGAAACACTACGACCGCTTCGATCAGGTTTTCGGCAAGGTCTTCAAGGGGCTGGAGACGGTCGGCCCCGATGAACTGGCCCCCGCCGACATTCCCGAGGACTGGCTGCGGTCCCTGACCGAGCGGCATTTCACGCCCGAAGAGCTGGCCCAGATCCAGGCGCTCGGCGGCTTCGACAAGCTGATGGACGAGCTGAGGAAGCGGCTGGAAGAACAGAAGGAGCGCCACCAGGGCGGCTCCAAATGGATCGGTACCGGCGGCACCAGCCCCTTTGGCCACGGCGGCTATAACCCTGAGGGCGTGCGCATCGGCGGGCCGGGCAAACAGGGCCGCGCGGTCAAGGTCTGGGAGAAGCGCGAATACCGGAACCTGGACGACAGCGTCGAACTGGGCGTGCGCAACATCAAGGTGGCGCTCAGACGCCTGCGCCGCTTTGCCCGCCAGGGGGCCGAGGACGAGCTGGACATGGACGGCACCATCGATGCCACGGCCCGCCACGGCTATCTCGATGTCCAGATGCGGCCCGAACGGCGCAACACGGTCAAGGTGCTGTTGCTGCTGGATATCGGCGGCTCGATGGACGGCCACATCAAGGTCGCCGAGGAGCTGTTCTCGGCGGCCCGGTCAGAGTTCAAACACCTGGAGCACTTCTATTTCCACAACTGCCTCTATGAGGGGGTGTGGAAGGACAACCGACGCCGCCACACCGAAAAGACGTCGACCTGGGACCTGCTGCACCGGTTCGGGCCCGACTGGCGCGTGGTCTTCGTCGGCGACGCGACCATGAGCCCCTATGAGGTCACCATGCCGGGCGGCTCGGTCGAACATTGGAACGAAGAGGCCGGGGCGGTCTGGCTGAAACGCGTCACCGAGACCTGGGACCGCATCGCCTGGATCAATCCGACGCCGGAAAAATACTGGGGCTATACCCCCTCCATCGGCCTGATCAATGAGGTTATCGGCCACCGGATGCACCCGATGACCTTGCAGGGCCTCGAAGCGGCCATGCGGGACCTGGCGCGCTAGATGCCGGTCGTCAGAAGCCGTGGGTTGAAGTCCACAGAGCACAGGCTAGGGTGAACGCGGGTCTGTGGGGTGCCGCCATGCTTTTTGTCGCATCACTGTTCGCCGTCGCCCTGGTCGGGCAGCCGGGGACGCCGGCGGCGACCGAGGAAGCCGCCCCCGTCTGCTGGTTCGGGGACGCCTATGCGGCAGCGGGTGGTGAGGCTTGTCAGGCCTCCGGGGAGGAAACGCCGGAGCCGACCGCCACGCCGCCTGAGGTCGCGGTGGCCTCTCCGGCCCGGAACGGATGCGAGCGGACCGAAGGCGAGCGGCGCAATCCGGTGACGGGACAGATCGAGCGCTCGGTCGACGTCTCCTGCGTGGGCGGCTCGGACGACCCGCGCGCCCGCGAGGAGCTGGAGAGACTGCGCCGCGACCTGACGAGCAACCACTGAGGAAATAAGATGTTGGTCCTGACCGCAGTCGCTCTGACCCTTACGCTGATCCAGGACCCGCCCGGCACAGCCGCCATACCGCCCGCCGCACGCTCGGCTGAGCAGGCCCAGGTCGATGTCTGCCTCTACACGCCGGTCCAGACCCGGGATGCGGCCTGTGAGCCCCTGCTCCTGCAGGAAGCCAGGCTGGTCCCGGACGAGGCCTTTGCAGGCTCCGACTCTTCGGCCCTGGGCTGGGCGAGCATCGCCTGTGCTCCCGACCGCCTGGCTGAGGGTCAGTCACGGACGGACTGCCGCGCCGACCAGCGCGCCCTGTTCCGCCGCGCCGAGCGTGCGCGCCAGGCGCTCGCCTCCGATGCCGCACCTGGCATCATGGCTGACAGCGCGGGCTATACGGTCGGGCCGGCGACCTCGGCAGAGGCTTCCGATGCCCTGGCGCTGAATGGCGAGCGCCGGCAGGTCGGCGAGAATTGCGAACGGCGCGCCTCGTCGCGGAGAGATCAGGACACCGGGGATTCGTCGTCGAGCCATTCCATCGTCTGTTCCTGGGGAAGCGGCGACGGCAGTGCCGCTCGCGAAGTCCTGGACGCCCTGGGCGACGATGACTGACCCGATGTGTACATCCGTTTCTCCCGGCTCCCGCCGTTGTCTTCAGCCGACCGCCGCTGCACTCGACGACGGCCTGTCGCACCGAACTGGGCGGCCGGCTTCGACGAAACGAGCCCTGCCCCAGGGAGACGCCGCATGCTGGTCCTGACAACAGCCTTTATTCGCGCTTGTGATCGCCGCAGACCCACCAGCCACCACGACCGCCGACGCCGGCGATCCAGGCTCGCGTGAGATCTATCTTCAGACGCCGGCAGATGATCGCGATCCTGCTTGTCGGCCCTTGCTGGAAGCAGACGCCGCCCTGGTCCCCGACGGTCTGTTCGATGAGGAAAACCAGGCCCCCGAGGCAAGGCTGAGGGCTGGCTCAATGCCACCTGCGCCCCTGATCGGCTCAGCGCCGGCCAGTCCGAGGCGGCCTGTCGAAACGAGGCGCAAGCCCGCCACGACCGGTCGCGGGTCGCGCGTCACGCCCTGAGCGAAGTTCCGCCGTCGCCGCCGGTGGACGAGCCGCGCCGGTATGGCGCGATGAGGGCCGGCGTGAAGGCAGAGCGCGAGCGCCGGCAGGCCGCCGGGCAAGACCTTGTCTCCGAACCGGCACCCCACCCGCAGGATCGCGAACGCTGCGAACGCTAAAGCTCATCGTATAGCGACGATACCACCGGCAGCCGCGGGTCGGACGCGCGCGTGATCTCTACCCGGGGCGACGATGAGGGTGCCCGGCCTGATCGTATAAACGAACGGCGGGTCGACTGATCCACCCCGCTATCCCCGCCAGCTTCAGCAGGCGGGGACGGCGCGCGGTGTCTATTTTTTACCCGGCTGGCCGATCGGCTTGGCTTCAGAACCGCCGCCGACTTTCATGCCCGCAGGCGGCGTTCCGGCGGTCTTGCCGCCGGCATCCTGCTTGCTGCCACCCGCACCGGGTTTGCCGCCCTGGCCTGACTTGCCCTTGTCCATCTCGATAGTCCTTGATTGCGGATCACCGCATCAGCGCGGCCACCACCATCTCATCCGAGATATCCGCGTCAGGCAAGGGCGTTTTGGCGGGATCGCAGCCACAGGGTGATCGCCCAGGCATGGGCCTCGTGTCGGACCTGGGCCAGGGCCACCAGCGGCTCCAGCCAGACCAGGTCATGGTCGGCCTCGACCTTGGACCCGGGATCGTATCCCAGGACCTCGGCGGTCCAGACTCCCGACAGGTTGCGAAGTGGCTCGCCGGTCGAGCGACGGAAGACCTGGGCCGTGCGACCGATGCGGTTCAGCCCCCGAACCGCCAGCCCCGTCTCCTCCAGGAACTCGCGCGCCAAGGCTTCGGCCTCGCTCTCGTCGCCATCGAGCGCCCCACCGGGCAGGTCGAAATAGGAGCGATCGCCGCGATCCACCCGCACACAGGCAATCAGCCCGTCGCGCTCGGCGATGCCGAAGGCACAAGGCCGGTCGCGATAGACGACACCGGGCTCGGCCTGGCCGAAGGCCAGAACAGGGAAGGCCATCAGTCCGCGCCGAACATCGAATCCCAGGGGTCCGAGACGGTGCCGTCCTCGACCTCGGCCACGCGAACCGCCGGCCAGCCGACTCGCGCTTGGGCCGATTCGCGCCAGGCTGCCGTGATCAGGTCGCGCAGCTCCGACGCGCCGGCGGCGAGCCGCGTCAGCATGAACTGGCGCGAGGTATCGTCGGCCGCGGCCAGCGCGCCGGACTGTTCCAGCCGGTAGAGGACCGGCACCTCGGCCAGACCCGTCAGCATATAGGCTGGCACCCGTTCGCGGATCGGACAGGGAATGGCGCAATCGGACGGCGCGGCCATGGCGGCCCGGACCGCCTCGACGTCGATGCGGCCATAGGGCCAGCTGTCGACCTGGCCGTGGAACTGGCGCGAGGTGGTGAAACCCTCGGGGTTCGGATGGTCGCCCCAGCCGTTGTAATGGATCGTCAGATGCAGCGGCTGGGCCCCGTCGCCGACGTAGTGGGACAGCACGCCAATGTCGCGCAGCAACAGCGCCTCGCGGCGCTCGCGGTCTTCGCGGTACCAGGCGCGGCGGCCCGGATCGGTTTCGCGGGCCTCCATGACGCTCAGGACCCGCCAGTAGCCAAAATCGCGGATCAGCTGCTGATAGCCGTCGACCAGGGCATAGGGCAGATAGCCGGCGTCATCGACGTCCAGGCCCGCCTGGGTCAGCACCCGCTCATATTCCGAGCGCAGTTCCGGCAGGGCGGTGACGGCCGGACCGGCCTCGGACATCACGCGGCCGGCATCATCCAGATCAATGAAATGGGCCGTGTCGCGGTCGCGGTCGTGGGTGCGGCCACCGCCCTTCCAGCGATCCGGTTCGCGCGACAGCTCGCCGACCTCGGTCGCCGCCGCCGCCGTCCTCAGAAAGGCTGGCAGGTCCTCGGGCAGAGACTGCATGGCCGCGACCCCGACCATGCGGTGTCCCGAATTGCCCCAGGCTCCGGCCGAGGCGACCGGCAGGGACAGGGCGGCCACGGCGGCCAGGGTCAGGGCGAGGCGTTTCATCGTCAGCTCCACATTCGCGGCAGGATTAGCCGAACTCACCCCGGCTCGCCAATGCAGGTGACGAACGACGCGGCGCGCAATAGACTCGGGCCATGACCGACCCCCTGCACAAGCCCAACCCGATCCCCAACATGCTGACGGCCTTCCGGCTGGTGGCGGGGATAATCATGTTCCTGTTGCTGGCCGGGGCGATCATGTCGGCCTATCTGGACCCGCGTGACCAGTTCAACCTCTACAAGGCCGCCTTCGTCTGTTTCGTGCTGGCGGCGGTGACCGACTATTTCGACGGCTGGCTGGCCCGGCGCTGGCATGCCGAGAGCCGCTGGGGGGCCATCCTCGATCCCATCGCCGACAAGATTTTGATTGCCGGGGCCATTGCCGGCCTGCTGGCATCGGGAACGACGGGCAATCTGGTCATTCCGTTCGGTCTGATTCTGTTTCGCGAATTCGCGGTCTCGGCGCTCAGGGAAACGACGGCCGGCCGGATCGAGCTGAAGGTCACCGTTCTGGCCAAGTGGAAGACGGTGCTGCAGATGCTGGCCATCGGGGCCCAGCTCTTGATCCTGGCCTTCGGCGAGACCTTCGTGGAGGCCCCGTGGATGCCGACCTATGCCTGGCTGGCCGACACCCTGGTGTGGCTTGCGGCCCTGGCCACGCTGTGGACCGGCTGGGAATATTTCGCCAAGGCCCGCCAGGGCCTTAGAGACTAGTCGAGCTTCGGGAGTCCGCCATGGCCGGGTCAGAATCCACAACCGACGCCGCCCGGCCGCTGCCGTTCGGCCAGGGCCTGCTGAAGGACAGCTGGTGGTTCGCCGCCCTGTCCAGCGAGATCGCCGCAGGCTCGCTCGAACGCTACGAGATGCTGGGCGAACCGGTCCTGATCGGACGCACCCGGGCCGGCCAGGTCTTTGCCCTGCGCGACATCTGCCCGCACCGCGCCGCGCCCCTGTCGGCCGGACGGGTGGTCGAGGATGCCGGCGAGGGCGAGACGGTCGAATGCCCCTACCACGGCTGGCGCTTCAAGCCCGACGGCGTCTGCGCGACCATTCCCTCGCTGACGACCGATCAGGACTATGACATCGAGCGGATACGGGTGCGCGCCTATCCGGTGCGAGAGAGCCAGGGCCTGGTCTTCGTCTGGATCGCGGCCGACCCGCGCGCCGGCCAGGAGCCGGATCACGAACCGCCCGCCTTTCCCGGGGTGGTCGGTGGGGGGCCGCGTCTGGTCGAGCGGATGGAGTTCGACGCCCACATGGATCATGCGGTGGTCGGGCTGATGGATCCGGCTCACGGTCCCTATGTCCACAAACAGTGGTGGTGGCGCACCGAGCATTCGATGCACGAAAAGGCCAAGGCCTTCGCGCCGCGCGAGTTCGGCTGGGCCATGGTGCGCCATGCGCCCTCATCGAACAGCCGGGCCTACAAGATCCTGGGGGGCGCACCGGCGACCGAGATCACTTTCCGGCTGCCCGGCTATCGCTGGGAGCATATCCAGGTCGGAGAGAAACAGGTGCTGGCCCTGACCTGCCTGACGCCGATCACCGAGACGAAGACGCGCATCACCCAGATCTTCTGGTCCGATCACTGGGTCTTCGGCCTGGTCAAGCCGTTCCTGCGCGCCGGCGCGCGCGCCTTCCTCAAACAGGACGGCGACATGGTGAACCTCCAGAACGAGGGCCTGCGCTACGATCCGGCCCTGATCTGGATCGACGACGCCGACCGGCAGGCCAAATGGTACCAGCAGCTCAAGCGCGAATGGCTCAGGAGCCGGGCCGACAAGCGCCCCTTCGTCAATCCGATCGAGGCGACGACGCTTCGCTGGCGGAGCTGACCAGGGCACGGTTCAGGGCCTTGAGCACCTGCAGCGCCTCGTGGATGGCGGCCTCGTCCAGGCCGGTCGTCAGGCTCTCGGCCCAGGGCTGACGCCGTCCATTGGCCTCGGCGAAGGCGATCTCGCCCTTGGGGGCCAGGCGAATGTGCGGCGCGCGCGCATGGCCGGGATTGCGAACCATCGAGATCAGGCCCCGGTCGGCCAGGTCATTGACCACCCGCTGCACGCTCTGACGCGCCAGACCCATTCGCCGCGCCAAGTCTGACACCGTGCAGGGCCCCGTGGCCGTGGCGACCGCTCCCATAACCTGCCAGCGGGCGCTGGTCATACCCAGGTCGGCCACCAGGGCATCAGTGGCACCATTCAGCCGGTCATGGAGTCGACCGATCTCGATCAGCAGACGGGTGGGATCTGGATTGGCCATGACCCTCTTGGCCCTGATTCGACAGGGCGCTGTCAATGCGGGCAAGGAAAAGGCGGCGTTTCCGCCGCCTCACCTTGCGTGCAGATCAGGCCGGACCTTAGGCCTTCATGCCGTTCAGCAGCATGCCGACCTGGGCGTCGATCCGGGCCGACAGCTGATCCAGCGACCCCTTGTCGAACAGGGCGTGGCGATAGTTGCGGGTATAGGCGCTCTGCAGCATCTCGGCGGCCAGGCGGGCATCGATGTCGCCTTTCAGCTCGCCAGTCTTGACGGCGTCGCGCAGCACGTCGCTGATCAGATTGGCCAGGCCGCGGTCCTGAACGCGCATGCGACCTTCGGCGTCGTCACCCTGCAGCCAGGACCGGACGACCACGGCGCGCACCATCGGCAGATTGTCGAACGACTGGCGATAACCGGCCGCGAACAGGGCCGACAGGCGAGCGGCAATGCCGACAGAGGCATCGGAACCCGCCGCATCACGCATGACGTCCATCATGGTCTCGGCGTCTTCGGTATAGATCGCTTCGAACAGATCGGTCTTGTCGGTAAAATTGGCGAAGACGGCCCCGGTCGACATGCCGGCGCGTTTGGCGATGTCGCGAATGGTGGCACCGTCATAGCCCAGCTCGCCGAACAGGCCACGGGCGGCCTGCATCACCTTGACCCGGGTGCGGGCCTTGGCTTCCTGGCGGCGGTTCATCTTGGCGGGAGCGACTTCAACGGCCTCGAACGGACCGCGGACTTCAGAGTGGTTCATACTGATGAGTCCCGCAACGAGCGGGCCTTCTTGTTGGACGGGTTGTCAGAGGGCACTATCGGATGGCCGAAACCAACATAGCGTTGTGAGGCGAAATCGCACCGAGAAATGAGAATTTCGCGGCACGAATACGGCGAGACCTTGGCGTAGCTTTGCAGTAGGACCCGATGATGGGCGAAGTCATCAACTATCTCACGCTCGCGGCGATCGCGGCAGTCACGATCACCCTGGGATTTGGCCTGGTTGCCCTGTTCAGGGGCGGTGAATTCGGACGGTCCTGGTCCAACAGGCTCATGCGTCTAAGGGTCGCGCTTCAGGCGGGGGCGCTGGCGCTTCTGGCTCTGGGAGCCTTCATCGCCTCCCGGACCGGATAGATGGTGGTTCTGAACAGAATCTATACGCGCACGGGCGATCGCGGCCTGACCCGGCTGGCCACCGGCGCGCCGGTTCCCAAATCGGACGCGCGTGTTCAGGCCTATGGCGAGGTCGACGAAACCAACGCCTGTATCGGCCTGTGCCGCCTGCACACGGGTTCGAACCCCGCCATGGACGCCATGCTGGCGCGCATCCAGAACGAACTGTTCGACCTGGGGGCCGATCTCGCCACGCCGCCTGACCCCAAGCCCGACTGGGAGGTGCTGCGCGTCACCGCCGATCAAGTGACCCGGATTGAGGCGGAGATCGATTCCATGAATGCGGATTTGGCACCGCTGACCTCATTTGTGCTTCCGGGCGGGTCGCCGCTGGCGGCGCATCTGCATCTGGCGCGCACCGTCTGTCGGCGGGCCGAGCGGCGGGTGGCGGACCTGGCCCGCGACGACGCCCAGGCGATCTCGCCCGAAAGCCTGCAGTATCTCAATCGGCTGTCGGACCATCTGTTCGTCGCCTCGCGCCATGCCAATGCCCGGGCCGGCGGTGATGTCCTGTGGCAGCCCGGCGCGACGCGGACACCGGGGTGAGGCCCTTGGTCGATACCCGCCTGCGCATCGTTCCGTTCCGCGATGAGCTGGCAGGTGCCTTTCACGACATCAATGCCGAGTGGATTCAGACGATGTTCGTGCTGGAGCCCACCGACCGCGAGGTCCTGGAAAATCCGCGCGCCCGCATCATCGACCCCGGCGGCGACATTCTGTTCATCGAGGCCGAGGGTCTGGGCCTTGTCGGCACCTGCGCGCTTCAGAAGACCGATCCGGGGCAGTTCGAACTGACCAAGATGGGGGTGCTGGAAACCGCGCGCGGCAGCGGGGCCGGTCGTTTTCTGCTGGCGGCGATGATTGACCGCGCCAGGGCGCTGGGGGCCCAGCGCCTCTATCTGTTGACCAGCAGCAAATGCGCCAGCGCCATCCACCTGTATGAGACGGCGGGATTCGTCCACGATGCCGGGATCATGGCCGAGTTCGGCGCGCGCTATGCCCGCTGTGATGTGGCGATGCTCTATTCGCCGGCCGGGGCCTGAGCCGCAGGCTGGGTCGGCACCGCCTCGTCCGGCACGCCCTGAGCCCGACGCTCGCGCGCGGCCTGTTCGGCAGCCTCGCGCATGGACGCCGCCCGGCGGGTTTCGCCCGGCTGGCGGCCGGCGATGTCGGGAATATAGATCGGCTGGGCGCAGACACGGGTTGATCCGTCCCACCAGCGACCGGCGGCCTCGCACCGCTGCGACGGCCACACCCAGAACAGGTGGTAGGCCCAGACTCCGGCACAGCCTGCCGCAAACAGGCCCAGGAAGATCCATTTCAGGCGGTTCAGGGTGGTGTTCATGCGCGACACTTGGCGCCGTGCGCGCCGGTCCGCAAGCTTTGCCTGACCTCGCGTCACGTTGACACGAACGGTCACCCGCGCCATGCGTCACCGCACATTTCTTCCAGCACGCGAGCACAGGCATGAAGGTTCTCGTCCCGGTCAAGCGGGCCATCGATTCCAACGTCAAGGCACGGGTCAAGGCCGACGGCTCCGGCGTCGATCTGGCCAACGTCAAGATGAGCATGAACCCCTTTGACGAGATCGCCGTCGAAGAGGCCGTTCGCATGAAGGAAGGCAAGGGCTATGCCGCCGGCACCGCCGACGAGATCGTGGTGGTGTCGGTCGGGCCGACCCAGGCTCAAGAGACTATCCGCACGGCCCTGGCCATCGGCGCGGACCGCGGCATCCTGATCCAGTCCGACGCCGATCTGGAACCGCTGGCCGTCGCCAAGGTGCTCAAGGCTGTGGTCGACGAGGAAAAGCCCGACCTGGTGCTGATGGGCAAACAGTCCATCGACGGCGACAACAATGCGGTCGGCCAGATGCTGGCGGCCCTGCTCGACTGGCCCCAGGCCACCTTTGCCGGCAAGATCGAGATCGGCGGGGGCAAGGCCACCGTCTCGCGCGAGGTCGATGGCGGCCTTCAGACCGTGGCGGCTCAGCTGCCGGCGGTCGTGACCGTGGACCTGCGCCTGAACACGCCGCGCTACGCCTCCTTGCCCAACATCATGAAGGCCAAGAAGAAGGAGATCGCGACCAAGGCCGTCTCTGACCTCGGCGTCGATACCGCACCGCGCCTGAAGGTGCTCAAGGTCGCCGAGCCGCCCAAACGCTCGGCCGGCGAGAAGGTCTCTGATGCGGCTGACCTGGTCGCCAAGCTCAAGTCCAAGGGGGTGCTGTAATGGCCGTTCTCGTCATCGCCGATCATGACGGCACCACGGTGCGCGAAGCCACCGCCAAGACCGTGACCGCTGCCGCCAAGCTGGGCGGGGACGTCGATATTCTGGTCGTCGGCTCCGGGGCCAAAGCCGCCGCCGATGCCGCCGCCGGGATCAAGGGCGTACGCAAGGTCCTGCTGGCCGAGAGCGCCGAGCTGGGCAAAACCCTGGCCGAGGCCGTCGAGGCCACCGTCCTGCCGCTGACGGGGGGCTATGACGCCATCCTGTCGCCGGCCAATACCGACGGCAAGAACTACTCGCCGCGCATCGCCGCCAAGCTCGATGTGGCCCCGATCTCCGACATCATCGAGGTCGTCAGCGCCGACACCTTCGTGCGGCCGATCTATGCCGGCAACGCCCTGGAGACGATCCAGTCGGGCGACGCCAAGAAGGTGATTACGGTGCGTCCGACCGCCTTTGAGGCCGCTGGCGACGGCGGCTCGGCCTCGGTCGAGACGGTCACCGGAGCCGATGCTCCCAGGACCGACTTCGTGTCCGAGGAAATGGTCAAGTCCGACCGGCCCGAGCTGGCCGCCGCCAAGATCGTGGTCTCGGGCGGCCGTGCCATGGGTTCGGCCGAAGAGTTCGCCGCCGTCATGGACCCGCTGGCCGACAAGCTGGGCGCCGCCGTCGGGGCTTCGCGCGCCGCCGTCGATGCCGGCTATGCCCCCAACGACTATCAGGTCGGCCAGACCGGCAAGGTCGTGGCCCCGCAGCTCTACATCGCCATCGGCATCTCGGGCGCGATCCAGCATCTGGCCGGGATGAAGGACTCCAAGGTCATCGTCGCGATCAACAAGGACCCGGAAGCCCCGATCTTCCAGATCGCCGACTATGGCTGGGTCGCCGACTACAAGACCGCCGTGCCCGAGCTGATGAAGGCGCTGGGCTAGGGTGCCCCGATCCGCGTGATGTCCCGCCTTTAGAGCTTCTAAGGCCTGTGTGCCCTGCTGGGACGGGGCGGGATATTTCACGCCGGCAGAGTTACCCGCCGGGAAAACCAGCAGGCCTGTCCCGCGCTGGGGGGCGGCCGGCCCTGCCGCGATAGAACACGCACGACCGGCCCCGCATGACGGTCAGGTTGCGGGGTCGGTAGCCTTCGTCGCGGCACCATCGCTCATAGGCGCAGTCGCTCACCTCATCGACATGGCCGGGCCCCTTGCGCTTTCGATAGCCGCCGACCCGGCCAAGAAAGTCGGTTTCACGCGGGTTCTTGAACGTACCGTCCTTTCGGACATGCCAGTTGGCGCAAGGATTGGCCCACTCCTGCGCGTTGCTCAGGTCCAGACCCGGCGTCCAATACAGATCAAGCCCCGCATTCTGGGCGCCCTGGGCGATCCACTCCAGGGCGATGCTGGACAGACCCAGTTGCGGATTGCCGCCCCCTACGGCCCCATGATCTCCGGGGAACCATCGTTCCTGATAGGGTCGCCAATCGAACGGCACAAACTGCGGGTCGTCTCCATTGGTGACATCCCACCCGGTCCTGGCGGCCCAGACCCGGTTCAGATCGGCGACATTCTCCACCGGGGTGGATGAGAAAACGCGCCGATTCTCGTCGATCGCGACCGCGTGCCGGATGCTAGAAAGCAGCACCGACGCCCGCGTATCGTGGAACTGGTGTTTGCGGTTCGCCCACTTCAGGAAGCCGAACCGGTCCGGCACGCCCAAGGACCCAACGGTATCCCAAAGGCCCAGATACATCATCCGATACGACCGCTCGGGTCGGTACTGATAGAGGTGTTCCAAAGTCTCGGGCGAGTGCCGCCGTTCGTGCGCCTCGATGCCTAACCTATCGTAGTCCTCAACACCGGCTGCGAGCGCATGAGCGAAGGTTTTTCTGAACTCGACGACGGTAGGGTGGTTCGGATGGTCCGGTGACCGATACAGATCCATCGCATCGGGAACGCGGTTGACGCTGTCTTGCCGCAGAATCCCGCATTTGCGGATCAGGCCGCAGATGCTGCGCGCCGTATAGGCCCCTCGACTAAAGCCGAAGAGGTAGATGTCGTCGCCGGGATCGTAATTCAGGACGATGAAGCGGTAGGCGGACTCAATTTTGGCTTCCAGCCCCTTGCCCAGGGCACCGCCCAACCAGCGGACGCCAGAATCGACCAGCTTTATTCCTGACCCGACTCCGACACCCTCGTCATAGAAAACGATCTGCGGCACCCCGGCATCGCTCTCCGTCTTCACGCACTTGGCGAGACGCGAGACATTGGTCGGAACCGGCATTCGCAGTTCGTTCCAGGTACCGTCGCAGAATATCGCCAGCTTCTTGGGCATGGCCAACCTCTCCCCGCTACCTCAAAAGCGTAGTGCGGCCGCTACCTTAAGTCGATAGGACCCCGTCAGGCGCGCCTGGGAAGAATTTTTGATTGCGGCCCCGTTGAACCACGCCACCCCCTCAGGGGGGGCACCTGGCTGCTGGACGCGGGATCAGGTCGCTTCGATCCAGTCCAGCAGGCCCTCGGCCCCGGCCCGAACCTCGGCCCAGGTGATCGCGAAGTCTTCCAGGTCGCCGGTGTAGGGATCGGCGACCGACTGGCCTTCACGGCCCCGCACATGATCCAGCAGCAGGCTGAGGCGTGCCGTGGTGTCATCGGGTACGATCTCGCGCAAGTCTCTGAGATTGCTGCGGTCCAGGGCCACGATCAGGTCGAACCGGTGAAAGTCCTCGGCCCGGACCACCCGGCCGCGCAGGCCCGAGAGATCGACGCCGTGCGCGCGCGCCGTCGCAATCGCGCGCGGATCGGGCGGGTCTCCGACATGCCAGCCGCCGGTACCGGCAGAATCGATCGTCAGATCAATACCCCGCTGGGCCGCCGCCTGACGCAGCGCGCCCTCGGCCATCGGCGAACGACAGATGTTTCCGAGGCAGACGAAGAGGATGGAGGTCATCGCCGTCCGAACAGCCGTTCGATGTCCGACAGCTTCAGCTCCACATAGGTCGGTCGACCGTGGTTGCACTGGCCCGAGTGGGGCGTCGCCTCCATCTGGCGCAGCAGGGCGTTCATCTCATCGGCGGTCAGCCGCCGACCCGCCCGGATCGAGCCGTGGCAGGCCATGGTCGAACAGACCTCGGCCAGCCGTTCCCTGAGCGCCAGGGTCTGGCCTGTTTCGGCCAGATCATCGGCGATGTCGCGGACCAGACCCTCGACATCGGCATCCCCCAGAAGGGCCGGCGTCTCACGCACCAGGATCGCGCCCGGCCCGAACGCTTCCAGCACCAGGCCCAGCTCGGCCAGATCCTCGGCGACGGCGGCGACGCGCTCGGCCTCGGCCGGTTCAAGCTGAACGACCGCGGGCACCAGCAGGGCCTGGCGCGCGACGCCGCCTTCGGACATCTGGGCCTTCATGCGCTCATAGACGAGGCGTTCGTGCGCCGCGTGCTGATCGACCACGACCATGCCGTCGCGGGTCTGGGCCACGATATAGGTCTCGTGCAGTTGCGCCCGCGCCGCCCCCAGCGGCCGGTCCAGCAGGTCAGGAGCCGCCGGCGTCATGGCCATGACCTCGGCCAGGCCAGGCCCCGGTTCGACGCGGGCCGAGACCTCCGACAGGCCCGGGATCACCGGGGCGGGTGCCGGCGCGGTAAAGGGGCTGGTCCAGGCACCGGGCTGATAGGCCGCCGGGCCGGGTCGCCAGCCGCCGGATCCACCCTGGAAGGCGGACAGGGCCTGGTCCGCCACCGTCGTCGAGGCCCGGTGGCCAGCCCCGGCCAGGGCGTGCTTCAGGGCCCCCACGATCAGGCCGCGCGCCAGGGCCGGATCGCGGAACCGGACCTCGGCCTTGGCCGGATGGACATTGACGTCCACCTGGGTCGGTTCCAGGTCGATGAACAGCACCGCCGCCGGATGACGATCCCGCGCCAGGAAGTCGGCATAGGCACCGCGCAAGGCCCCCTGCAGCAGGCGATCGCGCACCGGTCGTCCGTTCACGAACAGATACTGATGCGCCGCGTTGCCGCGCGAATAGGTCGGCAAACCGGCATAGCCCGACAGCCGGTACCCGTCGCGGCTCTGATCGATCAGAAGCGCGTTCTCGCCAAAGGCATCGCCCAGGATCGCCGCCAGCCGCCGCAGCCGGCCTTCATCGCCTGGGTGTTCAGCCTCCAGCCTCAGAACCGGCCGGCCGTCCAGGGTCAGGACGAAGGCAACCTCGGCGTGGGCCATGGCCTGGCGCTTGATTTCCTCCGAGATCGCCATGGCCTCGGCACGCTCGGACTTCATGAATTTCAGGCGCGCCGGCGTGGCGTAGAACAGGTCACGCACCTCGACCCGCGTGCCATGGTCACCGGCGAAGGCCGCCGGCCCGACGCCCGAAACGGCACCGGCCTCAACCGCGATCGAATGCGCCGGAGAACCCTTCGTCCGTGTACTGATTGTCAGCCGCGCAACAGAGCCGATGGAGGGCAGGGCTTCGCCGCGAAAGCCGAGCGTATGAATGTTCAGCAGATCGACATCGCCCGCATCATCGACCTCCAGCTTGGACGTCGCGTGTCGTTCGACCGCCAGCGGCAGTTCGTCAGCCGTCATGCCACGCCCGTCATCAACGACCAGGATGCGGCTCAAACCGCCACCGTCGGCCTGGACCTCGATGCGGTGTGCACCGGCGTCGATGGCATTTTCGACCAGTTCCTTGATGGCGCTGGCAGGCCGCTCGACCACCTCACCGGCGGCGATGCGATTGACGACCTCACTGGGGAGACGACGGATGGGCATGAATCGGATGTTAGCCGTTCAGCGCGCTGACGACATCATCCCCGGCAAACGGCCCGTCGGGGTTCAGAGGCCCGGCAGCTTGAAGCCTTCGCCTTCGCGCTGGATGACGATGGCCTGACCGCCAGTCAGGGCCTGCAGACGCTCCTGTTCGCGGGCCGGGTCAATCACCAGATTGCCGGCCGTCGTCGAGGCGGTCTGGCTGGCGGGATCGTCGCTGCGCCAGAACATCAGGCGCTGGGCCCAGCTCTCATCCTTGTGGGCCAGGTCGCCGAACTCGTCGTCGATCACAAAGCGCGCCAGGGGATCGGCCTGATCGGCACCGGCGGCATCGACCAAGGACTGTTCGGCCGACGACCGCACTGCACCCTCGCGCGCGCCGAGCAGGATTTCGCGCGCGGTCGAGGACGGATCCAGTTCCTGCGGGCGCGGCTCACCCGGCGTCGGCGGACGCAGCGCATAGTCCGGCGGTACGGTCAGGGGCGCGATCGAAACCACCCGGAACTCGTCGGGCGTAACCCGGGTCATGCCGGCCGCGCCCCGCAGGGTGTTGCAGGCGGACAGGCCGACCAGGGCCGTGCCGGCTAGGATCAATACGGCGACGCGCGAACCACGCATGGAAAACTCCGGTCATGTCGCCCGAGGCCGGGCCGACGTCTTCAGACAGACGGTTACTCTGTTTGGCTCTCTGAGCCAACAGGCTGAGGCGAACGCTCGCTCAGGAAACTGTCGAGAATAAGGAGGCCGACCCCAACCGAGATGGCCGCGTCGGCGATGTTGAAGATCCAGGGGAAACCAAGGCCGGAGAAGTCGAGAAAATCCACGACGGCCCCGATGAAGATGCGGTCGATGACATTGCCCAGCGCGCCCCCGATGATCAGGCCGACAGCGACGGCAAACAGACGGCGCGGCGCACGCCACGCCCACCAGATCATGGCTCCCGCCACGATCAGGGAGAAAGCCGCCAGCACCCAGCGCGCCTCACCGCCCGAGAACATCCCGAAGCTGACACCGGTATTCAGGGTGAAGGTCAGATCGAAAATGCGGCTGATCTCGATGGTCTGACCCAGGCTCATGCCCAGCCCGTTCAGGATCCACGACTTGCTGAGCTGATCCAGAACGATCGCCGCCACGGCCACGCCATAGGCCAGAAGCGTCGTCTTTCTCGGGGGCAACAAGGCCATGGGGTCTCCGTTGGATCAGGGCAGCCAGCCGGTTAAGGCCAATCGGCGCGAAAGGCAAAGGGTTGGCACCTTCGAAGCGAACGCGATAAGCCCCCTGGCATGGTTTCTTCGCCGTTTGATCTGACCGGACGGGTTGCCCTGGTGACCGGGGCCGGGCGCGGGCTCGGCAAGGAAATCGCCGTGGCCCTGGCTGCGGCCGGCGCGGATGTGCGTCTGGGCGGCCGGACGGTGGCCCCCCTGGAGGCCGCCGCCGCCGAGATTCAGGCCGAAGGTGGCACGGCCCAGCCCTGGCCCTTCGATCTGGCCGATGAAGGGGCCACTCGCGCCGCCGTTCAGAGGCTGGAGCGGCTGGATATTCTGGTGAATGCGGTGGGTATGCGCGATCGCCGCCCGCTGGCCGAGTTCGACATGGCGTCGGTGCGCAAGATGATCGAGGTCAATCTGATCTCGGCCTTCCTGATCAGCCGCGAAGCCGCCGCCCGCATGGGGCCGGGGGGCCGGGTCATCAACCTGACCTCGATCGCCGGACCCATCGCGCGCGCCGGCGACGCCGCCTACACCATGGCCAAGGGCGGACTGGATGCCCTGACGCGCGGGCTGGCGGCCGAACTCGGCCCCCGGGGCGTGTCGGTCAACGCCATTGCGCCCGGCTATTTCCGAACCGAGGCCAATGCCGGCTACGCCGCAGACCCCGAGGTCGCCGCCTGGCTGGAACGGCGCACGGCCATGGGACGCTGGGGTGAACCCCACGAAATCGCCGGAGCCGCCGTCTTTCTGGCGTCAGATGCCGCCAGCTATGTCACCGGCCATGTCCTGGTCGTCGACGGCGGCTACCTCAGCCACTTCTGACGGGCCTCGCCCAACAGCAGATTATCGATCAGGCGGGTCTGGCCGATACGAACCGCCAGGGACGCCACCGCACCACGCTCATCCACCGTATCCAGCTCGGCCAGGGTGTCGGGATCAGCGATGGAGACATAGTCGGGCCGGGCCAGAGGTTCGGCCTCCAGCTCGGCCTGCATCAGGCCGCGCAGAAGCTCGGCTGAGCGGTAGCCGGCGTCAAAACCGGCCTGTGCCGCACGCAGCGCCCGGATCAGACACAGCGCCGCCACCCGCTCGTCGGCGGCCAGATAGACATTGCGGCTGGACATGGCCAGGCTGTCCGGCTCGCGCACCGTCTCGCCGACGATGATCTCGACCGGGAAATCCAGGTCGCGCGTCATCCGCCTGAGCACCGCGCACTGCTGGGCGTCCTTCTGACCGAACCAGGCGGCGTCGGGCTGGACCAGGTTGAACAGCTTGGCCACGACGGTCGCCACGCCCGAAAAATGGCCTGGCCGCACCGCCCCTTCGAGCGGGGCCGTTACCCCGTCGACCTCGATCCGGCTGGCGAATCCATCGGGGTAGATGTCGGCCTCCGACGGGGTGAAAACCAGGTCACAGCCGGCCTCTTCCAGCAGCCGCAGATCGCGCTCCAGGTCGCGCGGATACCGGGCCAGGTCATCGGTCGGGGCAAACTGGGTCGGATTGACGAAGATCGAACAGGCCGCCGCCCCCATCCGGGCCTTGGCCGCGCGCACCAGCGACAGATGCCCTTCGTGCAGGAAGCCCATGGTCGGGACGAAGCCGAGCCGGGGAAAATCGCGCCGCGCGGTTCTGAGCTCGGCGACCGTCGAGACAACCCTCATCCGCCGCGCCCGTAGATGGAGCCCAGGGCCTCATCGAGCGCGCCATCTTCCATCTTGCGCGACGACTGGGCGTCGGTCGGGAAGCTGCCGGCCTCGACCTCGCCGACATAGGCCGCCACCGCCTCGCGCATGGCCTGGCCGATCTCGGCAAAGCGTCTGGCATGGCGCGGCGAACGCCCGTCGAACAGGCCCAGGAGGTCGTGCCAAACCTGGACCTGGGCATCACATTCGGGGCCGGCCCCGATGCCAATGACCGGGATGGTCAGGCGGCGCGACACCTCTGCCGCCAGCTGGGCCGGCACCAGTTCCAGCACCAGGGCAAAGGCTCCGGCGGCCTGCAAGGCCTCGGCATCGGCGATCAGCCGACGCGCGCCCTCGGCATCCTTGGCCTGAACCTTCAGGCCGATGGTTCCGGCCGATTGCGGGGTGAATCCCAGATGCCCCATCACCGGAATGCCCAGCTCGACCAGGCGGCGCACGATGGCAACCACGGCCCCGCCGCCCTCCAGCTTGACGGCCCCGGCCCCACCTTCGCTGAGCATGCGACCGGCGCTGGCGATGGCGGTGGCGTCGTCGCGGAAGGACAGGAACGGCATGTCGGCCACCACGAGCGCGGCCTGGGTGCCGCGCACCACCGATTGGCTGGCGCGTACAATGTCGTCGACCGTGACCGAAAGGGTGTCGCCGCGCCCATGTACGACATTGCCCATGGAATCGCCGACCAGCAGCACCGGCACGCCGGCCGCCTCGGCAATCAGGGCCGACGAATAGTCATAGGCCGTCAGCATGGCCCAGCGGCGACCCTCGGCCTTCAGGCGGGCCAGGTCGAAGGGGGTTGTACGCATCGTCTATCCTCCGGGGGAGCGGGGTTGTGCACTATGGCACGGCCCATCCGCCTTCGCACCCGCACAAGAAATCAGGGGACATTTTGCAGGGCTTCCGCTAGGAACCGCGCCCTTCGCCCCCCATATCCCGACCCGACATGAGCAAGATCCGCGTCCTTCGCGCCAAACTTCACGGCATGACCGTGACCGGGGCCGACCTGCACTATCAGGGCTCGATCACCCTGGACCCGCTGCTGTGTCAGCAAGCCGGCATCTATCCGATGGAATTCGTCGAGATCTGGAACAAGAACTCCGGCGCGCGCATCGAAACCTATGTCATCCACGGCGAGCCGGGCTCGGGCTGCTGCGTGCTGAACGGGGCGGCGGCACGCACCTGTCAGAAGGGCGATGAGGTCATCATCGCGGCCTCGACCTTCGTCGAGCCGGGCGACCTGTATCAGCTCAAGCCCAAGGTGCTGGTGTTCGGACCCGGCAATGTGGTGCGCCAGAAGATCACCTATGAGGTCGGCCAGACCCCCGAGCTCGATTTCGAGTTCCGCATGCGTGACACCGACACCGGCGAACGCCTGACGCCGGGAATGTGAATCTAGATCACGCCCGCCCTTAGCAGGTCATGGACGTGCAGGATGCCGACCGGCTTGCCGGCGTCGACCACGAACAGGACCGTGATCCGGGAATCGTTCATCAGCTTGAGCGCCTCGGCCGCCAAGGTCTGGCCCTGAATAGTACGCGGGGCGCGGGTCATGACCGCGCCGGCGGTATGGCTCATCAGCCCATCCATATGGCGGCGCAGATCGCCGTCGGTGATCATCCCGACCAAAGCGCCATCCGCGTCAACCACGGCGACTGAGCCAAAGCGTTTCTCGCTCATGATCAGCAGGGCATCCTGCATGGGCGCGTCCTGGTGAATCAGGGGCAGTTCGTCGGCCCCATGCATCAGGTCGCCAACGGTTCTGAGCATCGCCCCCAGCTTGCCGCCGGGGTGGAAGACGCGAAAGTCCTGGGCCGTGAAGCCGGCGCGTTCCAGCAGGGCCACGGCCAGGGCATCACCCAGGGCGATCTGGAGCGTGGTCGAGGTCGTCGGCGCATCGACCTGTCCGGTGGCTTCGGGCGCGTCCGGCAGCAGCAATAGAATGTCGGACTGACGGCCCAGGGCGCTGTCGGCCCGTGCCGTCATGCCGATCAGGGGCGCGCCAAAGCGCTTGGCATAGGCGATGACATCCGCCAGCTCGCGCGTCTCACCCGATTTCGACAGGGCCAGCACGGCGTCGTCCGGGCCGATCATGCCGAGATCCCCGTGACTGGCCTCGGTGGCATGGACGAACATGGCCGGTCGCCCGGTCGAGGCCAGGGTGGCGGCGATTTTTCGCGCGACGTGGCCGGACTTGCCGACACCGGTACAGATGACCCGTCCCGACAGGCCCGCGAGGGTTTCGACCGCGCGGGCGAAGGGCTCGCCCAGCCCCTCGGCCATGGCGATCAGAGCCTCGGCTTCGGTCCTCAGGACCCTCTGGCCGACCT
>Ga0209573_1001683_pt1 | contig 32295 bp, 21 predicted proteins | sample TNRBio252014_DNA_FD_185870 | JGI IMG/M metagenome (GOLD analysis project Ga0209573, IMG submission 185870) | Wastewater treatment Type I Accumulibacter community from EBPR Bioreactor in Madison, WI, USA - TNR Reactor_6/25/2014_ DNA (SPAdes)... | ecosystem: Engineered > Bioreactor > EBPR >...
CGCGGTCTTTGCCGCAGTGATCCTGCTGATTGCGTTCGACCTCATCGACATGATGGTCGCCGCCCTGCTCGGGGTCAGCGTCCTGATCGTGTTCGGGATCCTTGACGGTAGCGATCTGATGCCGATTGTCCATACCGCCGGCGGTCCGCTCGCCCTGCTGTTCGGCGGCATGGTGGTAGCGCGAGTGATCGGCAAGACCGGGATCTTCGAGTGGATCGGGGATGCGTTTCTGCGCGCCACCGGCGGGAGCGGCCAGCGCCTCCTGCTGCTCATCGTCGCGCTGGTGGCCCCGGTGTGCGCGGTGCTGCCCAATGCGACCGCCGTGATTCTGGTGGCCCCGGTGATCATCGGCGTCTGCAAATCGCTCAAGGTGAATTTCGTCGGGCCGCTGATCATTACCGCCATCGTGAGCAACGCCGCCGGGATGCTCACTCTGGTGGGCGATCCCGCGACCTTTCTCGTCGGTAGATCGATCGGGCTGTCCTTCATCGATTATCTGCGGATGGTGAGCCTGGGGGGACTGCTGGCGGTGTTGGCGGTCGTGCCGCTGCTGCCGCTGCTGTTGCCAAAAATCTGGGCGACGCGGGTGACCCTGCCCCCTGAGCGCCCGCCCGTCACCATCGAGCGGCCCGGCTTTCTGGCGCTGGCGCTGCTGGTGCTGGTGATCATGGTGGCCCTGTTCCTGGTCGGGGAGTCCCTGCCGACCCGCATCGTCCCGCCCCAGGTCGCGATCATCGGCGCAGCGCTGGCGCTGCTCGTGGTTTATGGCGTGCGCATCGAGCCGGTGAGCGAGGTGATCCGCGACGTGGATTGGAAAACGATTGTGTTTCTCGGCGCCATCTTCACCCTGGTCCAGGCTTTCATCAAGACTGAATTGCTGCTAGGTCTGTCGGTCCAGCTTTACGATTGGTTCGGGGACGAGTTGATGTCGGTGGCCTTGCTGTCGCTGGCGGGTATCGGCATCCTGTCGAGCCTGCTGGCCAACATCCCGGTGGTCGCCGCCGCACTGGTGACGGTCATCGGCTACCTGGTCGCGGCCGAGGCGGCGCCCGAGATCGCGTTGGCCGCTGGTTTTACCGACTGGCCCAACGCCACGCTGCCGGTGTTCGTCGCCATGATGTTCGGCGGCACGCTGGGCGGCAACGCCACCTTGATCGGCGCTTCGGCCAATGTCGTGGCCGTGGGCATCTGTGCGGCGCGGGGCCGGCGCGTGAGTTTTATGCAATTCCTGCGGATTGGGCTGCCGATTGCGGCGGTGCAGTTGTCGGTCGGGGCGCTTTATGTCTGGGCGCTGTTCGCGATTCTGGACTAGCCATTATGATCCAGACCCCGGCTTTTGGGCCGACTGGATGCGCCGGGTCGGGGTGGCGCTCCACGGATCGTCCGGCCAGGGATGTTTGGGGTAGCGGCCTTTCAACTCCTTCTTGACTTCGGCATACGTTCGCTCCCAGAAGCCGCGCAAGTCCTGGGTCACCTGAATCGGCCGCTGCGCCGGCGACAGCAGGTGCAGCGTCACCGGTATCCGCCCGGCGGCGATGCGCGGGGTATCCGCCAGCCCGAACAGCTCCTGCAACTTTACCGCCAGCACCGGCGGTTCGCCCGGCGTGTACCGCAACCGCAGGCGCGAGCCGCTGGGCGCCAGGAGATGGGTCGGGGCCAGTACGTTCAGCCGCGCCCGCAACCGGTGATCCAGCAGGGCCTGGAGCGCCGCCGCCAGATCCAGCCGCTGTAAATGTTCACGCCGGGTCAACCCGTCCAGCCACGGCGCCAGCCAGTCATCCAGATGATCGACCAGCCAGCCATCGGTCGCTTCCGGCCAGCCGTCGTCGGGAAACCAGCCGCGCAGCGACAATACCCGCGCCTGCCAGTGGCGCAGTTCAGGCGACCACGGCAAGCTGTCCAAGCCCATGCGGCGGATGCCGCTCAGCAGGGCCTGGCGCACCGCTTCCCGGTCGGCATCCGCCCAAGGGACGCTATTCAGGATCAACGCGCCCAGCCGCCGTTCCCGGCGGGCGACCACCGCCGCCTGCCGTTCGTCCCAGTTCACTTCGGCGACGACCCGCACCCGCGCGGCGAGTTGTCTTTCAAGTTCGGCAGGATCGACCGGGGCCGCCAGCCAGATTCGACCTTCGCTGGTCCCGGCGTCCAGGTGCGCCACTGCCAGCCAGTCGCGACCGGTGAGCGGATCGCCCGTGACCAGCCGTGCGCCGCGCCCGTTGGCCAGCAGATAGCGCTCTGCGCTGCCTTCGCGGCGCTGAGCGATCCGGTCGGGATAGGCCAGCGCCAGCAGCAGACCCACCGTTTCCGCCGTGGGCGGGGCGGTATCCGGCTTCACCCGCAATAATTGCCGCCAGCGCCGCGCGGCCTGATCGACCCGGGCGCCCGTGGCGGGATCGGCCAGCCCACGGCGCGCGCGGTCGCGACCCGTTCGGCGAAAGTCCCGTAGCGCGTCCAACCGGGCGGTCAGATCGCTGCCCAAGGCGTGTTCGCCGCGCAACAGGTCGCGTTCTTCCAGCAGAGCGGCAAGATCAGCGGCCAGCGCGCCCTGGCCCAGCGCCACGCCGCGCCGCAGCAGATGCGCCAGCCGGGGATGGGTGGGCAATGCCGCCAGTTCCTGCCCGACCGGGGTGATGCGGTTCTGCTCATCCAGCGCCTCCAGCTCGACCAACAAGGCGCGAGCCTGGGCCAGCGCGCCGGGCGGCGGCGGGTCGAGCCAGGCCAGCGCCAGCGGATCGCTCACGCCCCATTGCGCCAGTTCCAGAGCCAGCGGCGCCAGATCGGCGTCAAGAATCTCGGCCATCCGCCGGGGGCGCAACCGGGCTTGCGTGGCTTCGCTCCATAAACGGTAACACACGCCCGGTCCCAGTCGTCCGGCCCGCCCGGCGCGCTGTTCGGCGGCGTCGGCGCTGATGCGCACCGTTTCCAGCCGGGTCAGGCTGCTGCGGGGATCAAAGCGCGGGACGCGGGTCCAGCCGGCATCCACCACCCCGCGCACGCCTTCGATGGTCAGGCTGGTTTCGGCGATGGGCGTGGCGAGTACAATCTTGCGCCGGCCTCCCGGATCGGGCTGGAGCGCGCGCTGCTGGGCGTCGCCCGGCAGATCACCGTACAGCGGAACCACGGCCAGTTCAGCGCAGTCCGGTTCCGCTTCCAGCCGGCGCTGCACCTGGCGAATTTCCCCGCTGCCGGGCAGAAACACCAGCAGGTCGCCCGGCTGTTGGGCCAGCGCGGTCCGCACGGCGCGAACCACGGCGTTGCGATCGAGACCCTCGGGATCGCGCGGCAGGTAATGCCGGCTGACCGGATAGGCGCGGCCCTCGCTGCTCACCAAGGGCGCATCGCCCAGCAACCGGGCGACCGCCGCGCCATCCAGGGTCGCCGACATGACCAGCAGCCGCAGATCGTCACGCAGGCCGCGTTGACTGTCCAGGCACAGGGCCAGAGCCAAATCCGCGTGCAGACTGCGCTCGTGGAATTCGTCGAAGATGACCAGTCCTACCCCGTCCAGCGCCGGATCGCCCTGCAAGCGGCGGGTCAAAATGCCCTCGGTCAGAACCTCGATCCGGGTCTGCGGCGAGACTCGATGGTCAAAACGGATGCGATAGCCGACGGTCTGGCCCACCGATTCCCCCAGCAGATCGGCCATCCGCGCCGCCGCCGCCCGCGCCGCCAGGCGGCGTGGCTCCAGCAGCAGGATGGTGCGCCCGGCCAGCCACGGTTCATCGCACAGCGCCAGTGGCACGCGGGTGGTCTTGCCGGCCCCCGGCGGCGCTTGCAGCACCAGGGCGGTGGACTGGCGCAGCGCGGCGCGGATGGCCGGCAGCACCGGGTCGATGGGCAGGAGCGGAAGATCAGTTGCCGTTGGCGAAATGGAGGCGAACCTGTTGAACCGGGGTGGACAGGAACAGTAGGCAGTGACTGGACGCCACGTCGCGCTGCCGCGTGCATTTTGGGCGTGCTTTGGACTATGGTTTATCGAAACGACATTCGGGATCGTTTTGACGCCCGCCATTCATCATAACCCAGCCCCCAAGAGAGGACAGCGCCGGCATGGGCATTGTCAGCGAATTACTGGCCAAGCCGGGCGTCATTGCCGCCGGCGAGTACGCCTATCGCGGCGACCGGTTTTCCTACCGGGGCGCCCTGAGCGAGGAACACGCCCGCATGGCGTCCATCATGTGCCGCGCCACCACGATGGGGGCAAACATGGAAGGCGCGATGCTTGATGCGCTGCGGCCAGGCTGCGGGCTGCACCCGGCGCGTGGCTGGCTGCTACATGGCCCTGGCCAGACCGTGTGTGTGATGGCGAATGTATTTTGCCTGCTCGACAACACTCAGGCGTCAATTAACGACATCGTTGGTTTCCTGCGCCAGGCGCTGGCCGGCAGCGACAATCATCTGATTTGACCTGAGGTCGGCCCCTGGAACCCGGAGAACAAAAGACGATGGCAACCCTTGATGATCTGATGCGTCTGCCCGGCGCTATGGCGGCGTTTGAATTTCGCGGCAGCGGCGAACTGCTGGCGCACCATATTGCCTATCCCGACCGGCTCAGCCCGACTACCCTCGATCTGCTGGCTCACATGTGCGCCGCCAACATGAGCATCGCCACCATGCAGGCGCGCGGCTGGGAACAGGTCACCGCCACGACCGGCTTCTATCCGGTTCAGGAATTCACCCTGATCGGCTTTGACTGGTCAGTGGTGGTCAGCGGTCTGCACCGGGAACAACTTAAACAGGCCGGTCAGTCCAGCCTGCCGCCGTTCCTCGGCGTGGTCATGGCGAACGAAAGCGCCGATTACGAAGCCGCGTTCGCCGCGCTGGAAACCTAGGAGCCACGCCGATGGGCATGATCAAGCGGTTGCTGGCGCTCGATGGCGTCAACGCGGTCTGCCATTTCCGCGATGATGGCGCCCTGGTGGAAGGTTACGGCCGGATGAGCCACGACGATCTGGTTCGGCTGGCGCGCTTCGCCCATGACTATCGGCGCATGGCCCAAGGCAATGCCGACCAACTGGCGATGTTTACAGGGATGCGTGGCTGGACCCCGCCGCACGGCTGGATTGTGCGCGGCCCGATCCAGGCGGTGTGTGGCGTCGCGAATCTGGTTTGCGTCGTCGACAGCGTGGGCGCGCCGCTGAACGAAATCCTGCTGGAGTTGCGGGAGGTGTCACACTGGTAGGGTGGCCGATGAAATTATCGGTCGTTGTCGTGCTCTAAAGAAATGTGGAGCGATGCCTGTTGTTTTTGTAGTAGTCAAGTCGTGGTTTTTTTGATACGCTGTGGATATGATGATACGATACCGTATGTCCTCCAGAAGCCTTGAGTTAGTAACTGCTATGTCCAAGCGAATTGTTTTGCCCCTCTGGTGTTGCGCGCTGCTCGGCGCCTGCGCGTTCGATGCCGGGCCGGTCGCCGCGCAAGCGGCGTCTGGCGCCGCCACGCCGATAGTAGCCAGCTTGAATCCGCCGCTTCAGGAATCGTCAACGCCGGGGTCAGAAGCAGTGGCTCAGCCGCCGGCGGTCGACGATACGGAGCCGGAGGCCACCGGTGAAGCATCGCCAGCAGCGGTGGAACCCGCAGCGGAAACCGTGGCCGCGCCGCCGCCCTTGCCGCCCTGCCCGACCAGCACCGCTTCAGTCGATAACCGCATCGCCGGCCAAATCTGCCAGCGGGTGCGCACTGACCCGCCGCCGACCCGGCTGACCGTGGACGGCCGCGCCCTGCGGTCACTGGAGCCGACCATCCAGTTCTACGTCCAGCGCGACTACCGGGCCGGCTGGCTCGATGCTCAGGGTAAACCGATCCCGGCGACCGAAGACTTGCTCAAGGCGCTGGCCGAGGCCGACCAGGACGGGTTGCGGAGCGCCGACTACCGGCCCGTCGAACTGCGCAAGCGACTCAAGACGATTGAGCAGGACGGCGTGGCGGCGGGCGATGCGGCTTTGGCCGAATTCGACCTGCTGTTCACCGATACCTTCCTGACCTATGGCTCTCATCTGCTGGCCGGCCGATTGCCGCCGCGCAAGGTGGATCCCGACTGGGCGATCAAGCCGCGCTCCCGCGATCTGGCGGCGGTGCTGCAAGAGGCGCTGTCTCAGGATACGGTCGGTTCGTCGCTGCGGGCGCTGCGGCCCCAAAGCAAGGGTTACACGCAATTGCGCGAGGCGTTGCACAAATACCGCGAGGTCGCGGCGGCGGGCGGCTGGCCGACGGTCGCCAGCGGCCTGAGCACCGGAGCGCAGGGGCCGCGAGTGCGGGATTTGCGCGCCCGGCTTCAGGCCAGCGGCGATCTGGCCGGCGGCGACGCGACCGGCAAGAATGGCGCGGCGGGATTCGACAAGTCGGTGGCCGAGGCCGTGCGCCGCTTCCAGAAACGGCACGGTCTGGCGGAGACCGGCGCGGTCAACGCTGCAACCCAGGCGGGGCTGAACGTGCCCGTGACCGAGCGCATCCGCCAGATTGAATTGAATCTGGAGCGCTGGCGCTGGATGCCCGATGAATTGGGTTCACGCTACATCCTGGTGAACATCCCCAGCTTCAAGATGAAGGTGTTCGAGGATAACAAGCGGGTGATCGAATCGAACGTGGTGGTAGGCCGGCAGGAGCGGCAAACCCCGACCTTCACCGCCAACATGGCCTATCTGGTGCTCAGCCCGAAATGGAACGTGCCGCGCTCCATTGCGGTGAAGGACAAATTGCCGCAACTCAAGCGTAGCCCCTATGCGCTGGCGCGGCAGAATATCCGCATCTTCAACAGCGCCGGGCAAGAGATCAAGCCGGGTTCGGTCAACTGGCGAGCGGTCAGCGCCAACAATTTCAATTATCAGTTGCGTCAGGACGCCGGCCCCCGCAATGCTCTGGGCGGGATCAAGTTCATGTTCCCGAATCCGTATAACGTCTACCTGCACGATACGCCGTCGCGCGAGTTGTTCAGCCGGAGTCAGCGCACCTTCAGTTCGGGGTGCATTCGCATTTCCAACCCGGTCGAACTCGCCGAGTATCTGCTAAAGCACGATCCGAAGTGGACCAAGGACACCATCAAGACCGCTGCCGCCAGCGGCAAGCAGCGGGTGGTCAATCTGCCGCAGACGATGCCGGTGTATCTGCTGTACTGGACGGCCTGGGTGGACGAGGAGGGGCTGGTTAATTTCCGCGACGATATTTATCAGCGCGACAAGCCGATGCAGCGGGCGCTGTTGGAAGGGGGCGCGAGCGGCAAGGGCGCGTAATCCCGATCCTGGCAGGTTCTGGAATCCCCCGGTCACGCGGACCGGGGGATTTTTGTTTTCAGCAAAAGGTGATCACGGATGCGGGTGGCGCTGGGCGTGCAATACGACGGAGCCGGATTTCAGGGCTGGCAGGCGCAACAGTCGGGCAGGCGCACCGTGCAGGCGTGCCTGGAACGGGCGCTGGCCCAGGTGGCGAATCATCCGGTCAAGCTGATCTGCGCGGGACGCACCGATTCCAGCGTTCATGCCACCGCTCAGGTCGCGCATTTCGACACCGACGCCGTGCGGTCGGAACGGGCCTGGGTATTGGGCGGCAACGCGCATCTGCCGCCAGACGTGAGCCTGAGCTGGGCGCGGGCGATGCCGGAGGACTTTCACGCCCGCTTTTCGGCGTTGGCCCGTCGTTATCGTTATCTGATTCTGAATCAGCCGCACCGCTCAGCGCTGTGGCAGGGGCGGGCAACCTGGTGTTATCGCCCGCTGGACGCCGCACGGATGCACGCCGCCGGGCAGGCGCTGGTGGGAGAACACGATTTCAGCGCTTTTCGCGCCGCCGAGTGTCAAGCGCGGCATCCGCTCCGCGCCATCCACGAACTGACGGTGCGCCGCCAGGGCGCGGGTCTGGTGCTGGAAGTAGAGGCCAATGCGTTCCTGCAACACATGGTGCGCAACATCGCCGGGGTGCTGATGGCGATTGGCGGCGGCGACCGGCCCGTCGAATGGGCGCGCGCCGTGCTGGAAGGGTGCGACCGGACTCAGGCGGGAGTGACCGCGCCGGCGGCAGGGCTGTATCTGCTGGCGGTGCGCTATCCCGAGCGGTTCGGGTTGCCGGCGGGGGTTGAAACTGCGCCGGCGTTCGGGATTTAAGGGGCGTTCAGTCCAACAGGCGGACTTGACAGTTCGCGGTGGCGGAAACAGGAAATCGTGTGATCGTTGACCATGCCGACCGCCTGCATGAAGGCATAGCAGATCGTTGGCCCCACGAACGTAAAACCGAGTCGTTTCAAATCCCGGCTCATTGCCTCCGCCTCTGAAGTGCGCACCGGAACTTCCGCCAGCGTGGGCCAGGCATTCTGCCGGGGCTGACCGTCCACATAACGCCACAGGAAGGCGCTGAATCTCCCGAATTGTTGCTGAACGGCCAGATAACCCTGGGCATTGCGAATTGCCGCCTGGATCTTGAGGCGGTTGCGCACGATGCCGGGATCGGCGAGCAGACGCGCGACTTGCGCGGCGTCGTAGCGGGCGATCCGCTCCGGGTCGAAATCATCGAACGCGACGCGATAGTGCTCCCGCTTGCGCAAGATGGTCAGCCAGTTGAGGCCGGCCTGCGCGCCTTCAAGAATCAGCAATTCGAACAACCGGCGGTCGTCATGCAACGGTACGCCCCACTCGTCATCGTGATAGCGCACGTACAGCGGATCGGTACCGCACCAGAAACAGCGTTCCGGATTCATCGGACGCATTCAACCTCATTTTGTCGAGAAGTTCGGGTTAAATAGCCTGCATCCACATCAACCCCGGCGCGGTCTGGCCGGGTCCGCCGTCGCCCACCCGAGTTGGGCGTAGTGTAGCGCGGTTCTCCCGCGACTACGCCGCAAAAGCGTATGATGAACGCCATAACAACCGAGGAGACTGTTCATGTCCGCTGCCGCCAGCACTCTCCGTCAACCCACGCCTGGCGTTGACAAGGTCCACCCCCGTCATAAAGTCCGTTTCGTCACCGCCGCCAGTCTGTTCGACGGCCATGACGCTTCCATCAACATCATGCGCCGCATCCTCCAGGCCAGCGGCGCGGAAGTCATCCATCTCGGCCATAACCGTTCGGTCGAGGACATCGTCACCGCCGCCCTGCAAGAAGACGCCCAGGGCATCGCCATCAGCTCCTACCAAGGCGGTCACGTTGAATTTTTCAAATACATGATCGACCTGCTGCGCGAGCGCGGCGGGGCCAACATCAAAGTGTTCGGCGGCGGCGGCGGGGTGATTGTCGCTGAAGAAATCCGTGAGTTGCATGAATACGGCGTGACCCGCATCTTCTCGCCGGAAGACGGCCAGGCGATGGGCTTGCAGGGCATGATCGACCATATGATCACGGTCTGCGATACCGATCCCGCCCAGTACGCGCCCCAGAGCCTCGATGGCGTCAAAGCCGGCGACTGGCGGTCGCTGTCGCGGATGATCACCGCGCTGGAAAATCAGGTCATCGCGCCGGCGTTGCGCCAGCAGATTCTCGATGAGGCCAAGGCCAGCGTGGTTCCGGTGCTCGGCATCACCGGCACCGGCGGTTCCGGCAAATCCTCGCTGACCGATGAGCTGGTGCGGCGCTTCCGCCTCGATCAGGATGACCGGCTGAAAATCGCGGTCATCGCCGCCGATCCGTCGCGGCGCAAGACCGGCGGGGCGCTGCTCGGCGACCGCATCCGCATGAACGCGATTAACGGGCCGAATCTGTATATGCGCTCGCTGGCCACCCGCGCCGCCGGCAGCGAAGTGCCGGAAACCCTGGGCGACATTCTCGCCGCCTGCAAACTGGCCGGCTTCGATCTGCTGATCGTGGAAACCTCCGGCATCGGCCAGGGCGACGCCGCTATCGTCCCGCTGGTGGATCGCTCGCTGTATGTGATGACCCCGGAATTCGGCGCGGCCTCGCAGTTGGAAAAAATCGACATGCTCGATTTCGCCGACGCGGTGGCGATCAACAAGTTCGACCGCAAAGGCGCTGAGGACGCGCTGCGCGACGTGCGCAAGCAGGTGCAACGCAATCACAAGGCGTTCGGCCAGTCGCCGGAAGACATGCCGGTTTATGGCACGATTGCCGCCCGCTTCAACGACGACGGCGTGACCGCGCTTTATCACGGCGTGGCGGGGTTGCTACGCGACAAGGGGTTAAAGCTGGAATCCGGGCGGCTGGCGGCGGTTCCTGGCAAGGCGTCCACCGGTAAAACGATCATCGTCCCGGCGGCCCGCGCCCGCTATCTGGCGGAAATCGCCGACACGGTGCGCGGCTACCACAAGCAGGTCAACGAACAGGTCAAGCTCGTTCGCCAGCGTCAGCAACTGCGGGCGGTCATCGGTCTGCTGGCGGCGGAAGGCCAATCCACCGCCAATCTGGAGCCGCTGCTGGAGCGCGTGGAAGGCGAGATTGATCCGCACGCCCGCAAGCTGGTCGATATGTGGCCGCAGGTGAAAGCCAGCTACAGCGGCGATGAATATGTGGTGAAGATCCGCGACAAGGAAATTCGCACACAATTAACCACCCGCTCGTTGTCCGGTTCGCGGATTCCCAAAGTGGCGCTGCCCGGTTTTGAAGAACACGGTGAATTATTGCGCTGGATGATGCGCGAGAATCTGCCCGGCAGTTTCCCCTATACCGCCGGCGTATTCGCCTTCAAGCGCGAGAATGAAGACCCGACCCGGATGTTCGCCGGCGAAGGCGACCCGTTCCGCACCAACCGCCGCTTCAAGAAGTTGTCGGAACACGCGGAAGCAACCCGGTTATCCACGGCCTTTGATTCCGTGACACTGTATGGCTGCGATCCTGACGAACGCCCGGACATTTACGGCAAGGTCGGCAATTCCGGCGTGTCCATCGCCACCCTCGATGATTTAAAGGTGCTGTATTCCGGCTTTGATCTCTGTTGTCCTACGACGTCGGTGTCGATGACGATTAACGGCCCGGCGCCGATGATTCTGGCGATGTTTTTCAACACCGCTTTCGATCAGCAGGTCGAGAAATTCGAGCGCGACAATCACCGCCCGCCGACTGATAACGAGATTGAGAAAATCAAGGAATGGGTATTGGGCAATGTGCGCGGCACGGTGCAGGCCGACATTCTCAAGGAGGATCAGGGACAAAATACCTGCATCTTCTCCACGGAATTTGCGCTGAAAATGATGGGCGACATCCAGGAATACTTTGTTCATCACGGCGTGAAGAATTTCTATTCCGTGTCGATTTCCGGCTATCACATCGCCGAAGCCGGCGCCAATCCGATTTCGCAACTGGCGTTCACTCTGGCTAATGGCTTCACCTATGTCGAAGCCTATCTGGCGCGGGGGATGCACATTGACGATTTCGCGCCGAACCTGTCGTTCTTCTTCAGCAATGGCATGGACCCGGAATACTCGGTGATGGGCCGGGTGGCTCGCCGAATCTGGGCGGCCGCGATGCGCTACAAATACGGCGCGAACGAGCGCAGCCAGAAACTGAAATACCACATTCAGACGTCCGGCCGCTCGCTGCACGCCCAGGAAATGGATTTCAACGACATCCGCACGACGTTGCAGGCGCTGATCGCCATTTACGACAACTGCAATTCCCTGCACACCAACGCCTATGATGAAGCGATTACCACGCCGACTGAAGAATCGGTGCGGCGGGCGATGGCGGTGCAGTTGATTATCAACAAGGAATGGGGACTGGCGAAGAACGAAAATCCCAATCAGGGCGCGTTCATCATCGATGAATTGACGGATCTGGTGGAAGAAGCGGTATTGCAGGAATTCGAGCGGATCAGCGAACGCGGTGGGGTATTAGGCGCGATGGAAACCGGCTATCAGCGCGGCAAGATTCAGGAAGAATCGCTGTATTACGAAACCCTCAAACATGATGGCTCGCTGCCGATTATCGGCGTCAACACCTTCCGCAATCCGCATGTCCGGCATGAAGAAGTGAAGATTGAGCTGGCCCGTTCCACTGAGGAAGAGAAGCAAAGTCAATTACGGCGGTTGCAGGAATTCCAGGAACGAAATCGTCAGGACGGCAGCGCGATGCTGGCCCGGTTAAGACAGGCGGCGATCAACAATGAAAACCTGTTTGCCGTACTGGTAGACGCGGTGCGTTATTGTTCGCTGGGACAGATTACGACGGCGTTGTTTGAAGTCGGTGGGCAGTATCGGCGGAATATGTGAGGTAGGGTCAAATCTCCCGCCAGCCGGAACTGCTCTTTAGGGATGAGAACGGTTGGCGGGAGCAAGTAGCCCTTGGCCACTACCGAAAGTTTGGTGGAAACATGGCCCGACTTTCAGAGCTTGACGAGTCTCGCCGGGTGAGCAGCGAACCCCCTTGGAACTCCTGACCGACGCCCTCGGCATTCACCACGCCCCGGTAAACAGACCGGCCCGCATCGTGTCGCTGGTGCCCAGCCTCACCGAACTGCTGTTTGCCTTGGGGCTGGCCGAGCAAATCGTGGGCCGCACCCATTACTGCATTCATCCGCAACCGGCGGTCGCCGCTATTCCCAGTGTCGGCGGCACTAAAAAGATCAAGTATTCGCGGTTGCAGGCGCTGCAACCGACCCATGTGCTGGTCAACATCGACGAGAATCCGCGCGAACTGGCGGAACGGTTGGCGGCGGACGGACTGGACGTGATCGTCACGCATCCGCTGACCCCGGAGGACAACATACCGCTGTATCGATTGCTGGGCGGCATCTTTAACCGCGCGGCGCAAGCCGAACGGCTGGCGGCGGAATTTACCCAGGCGCTCGCGGAACTGCGGCGGGAGACCTGGCTGCGACGGCGGGTGCTGTACCTGATCTGGCGCCAGCCGTGGATGGGCGTCAGCCGGGAGACCTACATCGCCCGCACCCTGGCGCTGGTCGGCTGGGAGACGCTGCCGGCGGAAGCTGCCGCGCGCTACCCGGTGCTGGAACTGGACTCCGCGCTGCTCGATGCCGCCGATCTGATCCTGTTCAGCAGCGAGCCGTATCGTTTTGAACCGGACGATCTGGCAACCTTCGCCCGTGATTACGCCTGCCCGCTGGAGAAACTGCGGCTGATCGATGGCGAAATGACGTCGTGGTACGGCAGCCGGGCCATTGCCGGACTGGCTTATCTGACGCGCTTCGCCCGCGCGGCAGCGTCTACAGCTTGTGCGTCTCCGGGGTCAAGCCTCGCTCCCGATAGTGCTTGAAGCGCTCGCGCGATTTCGCCAGCACTTCGGGGTGCTGATCCACCAGTTCCACCACCCGCTCATACCGCTCGAAACCCTCCGGCACGGCCTCGGTGAAATTGATCAGCACCTGCGCGTTCACCGCCGCTGGCGGAGCGACGCCGATCAGCACCGGCGATCCGTCCTCCCCGGTCAGCGGATAGCGTTCGTGCGGGATGAAACTGTCCTGGCGGAAAGTCCATAGCAGATCATCCAGCGCCGCCGCCTGCGCTTCGGAAGCGGCGAGAATGTAGATCGTATGGCCCAGGCTGTAGATCTTGTCGGCCAGCCGGCAGGCCAGCAAGGCCCGGCCCTTGTCCTGCTGATCCGGCAGCACATAGAAATCAATGCGCGGCACGGTCGCCCTCCCGCTCCGCTTCGGCGGCCCGGTCCAGCAGGTATTGCACCAGCAGCGGCACGGGTCGCCCCGTGGCGCCCTTGGCCTTGCCGCTTTTCCACGCGGTGCCGGCGATATCCAGATGCGCCCAGTGGAATTTTTTGGCGAAGCGCGCCAGAAAACAGGCGGCGATGATCGCTCCGCCATCGCGGTTGCCCGCGACGTTGGCCATGTCGGCGAAATTGCTGTCCAGCGCCTCCTGATAATCGTCCCACAGCGGCAGTTCCCACACCCGGTCATAGGCGGTGTGGCCGGCGGCTTGCAAGGCATGCGCCAGCGGCGGGTGGTTGCTGAACAGCCCGTGCGGATGTCGGCCCAGGGCGATGATGCAAGCGCCGGTCAAGGTCGCGATGTCAATCACCGCCGCCGGCTCATCTCGCTCGGCATAGGTCAGTGCGTCGCACAGAATGAGTCGCCCCTCGGCGTCGGTATTGAGAATTTCAATGGTCTGGCCGGACAGGCTGGTGACGATGTCGCCCGGCCGCACCGCCTGCCCGCCCGGCATGTTTTCCACCGCCGGAATCAGCCCGACGACATTCAGCGGCAACTGCAATTCCGCGCACGCCCGCAGCGCACCCAGCACACTGGCCGCCCCGCACATGTCATACTTCATCTCATCCATACCCTCGCCGGGCTTGAGCGAAATGCCGCCACTGTCGAAGGTCACGCCCTTGCCGACCAATACCTGGGGCTTGCGCGTCGCCGGTCCCTGGCGATGCTCCAGGCGGATCAGTTGCGCCGGCTGTGCGCTGCCGCGACTGACCGCCAGCAGCGCGCCCATGCCCAAGCGCTCCATCTCCGCCTCGTCGAGCACCGTCGCCCGCAGCGCCGGAAACTCTCCGGCCAGGACGCGGGCCTGCTCGGCCAGAAAAGCGGGAGTACAGAGATTGGGCGGCAGATTGCCCAGGTCCTTGAACAACTTGACGCCGGCGGCGATGGCTGCGCCCTCGCGCACCGCCTGCTCGCCGTCGGACAATTCCCGCCGTCCCGGCACGCTGAGTATAATCTTGCGCAGAGGCCGGCGCGGCGCGTCCTTTTTGCTCTTGAGCCGGTCGAACCGATACTGGGAGTCCTCGACCGCATCGATGATCTGGCGGATTTTCCAGTTCAGATCCCGGCCTTTGACGGCAAGATCGGTCAGATAAACCGTCGCTTCGGTGGCGCCGGTCTCATTCAGGGCGGTAGCGGTATGGGCAGCGATCTGGTGAAAGCGGCGGTCATCCACTTCGCGCTCACGGCCGCAACCGACCAGCAGCACCCGTTCGCACAGCGCCTCGGGCACGTTCAACAGCAGCAAGGACTGGCCCGGTTTGCCTTCCAGGTCGCCCCGGCGCAGCAGGTTGCCCAGATAACCGCCGCAGGCGCTATCGAACTGTTCGGCGGCCGGCGTCAGCCGCCGGGCTTCGTAAATACCCAGCACCAGGCAGGCGGTGCGCTGCTTCTCTGGATTGCCGCTTTTAACCGTAAATTCCATCGGCGGACAGCCTCCGGGGTGGTCGAGTGTTGGTTTTACTGCAAGAGTGATTCATCGCATGAGTTTAGCCGGAAATCCCCCCCTCTCCCAGTTCCCGCGCTGGAGCGTCCGTCGTCGTGCCGTCCATCATTGACCGTTACCTGATCCGCGAAATCGCCCTGACGCTGGCGGCAACCACCCTGGCCCTGCTGGCGATGGTGCTCAGCCATCGCTTGGCCAACTACCTGAGCAAAGCAGCCAGCGGCCTGCTAGCCCGCGACTCCATCTTCCTGCTGCTGGGCCTGCAAGCCATCGACATCCTGGCCGTGCTCCTTCCTCTGGCGTTTCTGCTCAGCATTATGCTCACGCTGGGGCGGCTGTACCGCGACCACGAGATGACTGCGCTCAGCGCCTGCGGCTACGGCCCGCTGGCGACTTATCGCGCTATCCTGTTGCTGGCCGCGCCGTTGGCCCTGGGTGCGGCGAGTCTGTCCTTTCTGGTGGTGCCGGCCACGATGGAATTCCAGTTTGAGGTCTTGGCCAAGGCGCGCAAGGAAGCCGAAGTTTCCATGTTCACCCCTGGCGCGTTTCGCGAGGTGTTGAATGGCCGGCATGTGGTCTATGTCGGCGCACTGGACGAGAGTGGACTCCGCCATGTGTTCATTCAAAGCCGGGAGCCGGATGGCGCGATCAGCATCACCACCGGCGAGCGTGGCCGGCAGGAAACCGGTGATGAGGGCATCCGCCATATCCTTCTCGATCATGGTTATCGTTACCGGTGGACGCCCGGCCAGGACGATTACGCCATGCTCCGCTTTGAGCAGGCCAAGGTGCGGGTGGACGCCGCGCCGCCTGCTCAAAAATGGCGTCGCCGGGAGACGCTGGCTAACCAGGAACTCTGGACTTCGGATAACCCGGATCATGCCGCCGAACTGCAAATGCGATTCAACGGTCCGCTGCAAGTGCTGATTATCGCCCTGTGGGCGCCGCTGCTGGCCCGCGCCCGGCCGCGCGAGGGCCGGTACGGCCGGATTGTTGCTGCGGTGCTGCTGTACGCCGTCTATTTCAATCTGGTCGGCGTCGCTGAATCCTGGCTCAGTCATGGCATGGTCGGAGCCACCGTTGGCCTGTGGTGGGTTCATGGCCTGTTTCTATTGCTGGGCGCGGGCCTGCTGCTTCAGTACTACACGGGCAGCCGGCGCCTGCGGCTGTTCCAGCGCGCGACCCCCCGGGCTGACCTACGATGAAAATTCTCGACCGCTACATTTTCCGCACGGTGGCGACCACCACCCTGGTGGCCTTGCTGGTGTTGCTGCTGCTGGAATTTTTCCTGAGTCTGCTGGCGGAACTGGAGGAGGTCGGCCAGGGCGACTATGACATTTGGGCGGCGCTTCGCTACCTGCTCATGATGCAACCGCAACGCCTGTACGAGATGTTTCCGCTGGCGCTGCTGGTGGGCGGCTTGCTGGGCATGGGTGCGCTGGCCAGCGGCAGCGAGCTGATCGTCATGCGCGCCGCCGGTCTGTCGCTGACCCGACTGACCGGTTCCACCCTGCAAGCGGGCCTGCTCCTGAGTCTGGCGGTGCTGGCGCTCGGTGAATTCGGCGCGCCGCCGCTGGAGCAGGCCGCCCGCGAACAGCGCGCGACGGCGAAGGCGGAAGGACTGGAGATTCGCGGCGGACGCGGGTTCTGGGCGCGGGACGGCGATTACTTCATCCATGTGCGGGCGGTGCTGCCCGGCGTGCGGCTGGTGGATATCCACAGCTTCAAGATTGGCCCGGACGCTCGCCTGGAAACGGTGCTGGCCGCCCAGGGCGCGCGCTATGTGGAAGGACGCTGGCTGCTGGAAGGCGTCAATCGCAGCGTGCTGGACGGGGATACCGTGCAAACCGAGCACCTGTCCAGCCTGATGGTCGCCTCGGCGATCAGTCCGCAAATTCTCGATGTGCTGGCGGCCGATCCCAATCAGTTGTCGATCCGCGACCTGTGGGTCTATGTGGACTATCTGGAGCGCAACGGTCTGGGGGCGCAGGAATACCGGCTGGTGCTGTGGCGCAAGCTGCTGGCGCCGCTGGCTTACATCGCCATGCTGGTGGTCGCCATGCCGTTCGTATTCGGACCGCAGCGCACCGCCGGAACCGGGCAACGCCTGCTCATCGGGCTGTTGCTGGGGCTGCTGTTTTTCCTGAGCAATTATCTGCTGGGCAACGTGGTGCTGCTGTATGGATTTCCGCCGCTGGTTGGCGCTACCGCGCCGACGCTGCTGTTCCTGGGCGCGGGATTTTTCGCCCTGCGTCGGCTGCGCTGAGCCGACCGTTGGCGGTTTGTTTCCACGGGACGGGGAATCCCCGACATTCAGGGTAAGCGGGGCCTGGACAATCAAGCCAAAAATTGTGGCGATCTGTTATTAAACACTGTTCATAAAAGTTTTTCCCCTTTATACTCACGCCATTCCCTAACCGCTGTTTTGAATCGTCAGGAGGCGCGCCATGGCTAATTTGTTTAAACGTATCAGTGATGTCCTCACCGCCAATCTCAACGATCTGGTGGATCGGGTTGAAGATCCGGAGCGGATGATCAAGCAACTGATCCGCGAAATGGAGGAGAACATCAGCAGCGCCCGCGAAGGGGCGATTGACGCTGTAGCCAGCGAGAAGCAACTGGCCAAGGAACTGGATAGCCAGCGTCGCCAGGCCGATGACTGGTATAACCGGGCGCGGCGGGCGCTGGAAAATGGCAATGAAACGCTGGCGCGCGAGGCCCTGCTGCGCAAGAAGGAACACGATGACACCGCCGCCAGCCTGCAAGCGTCCTGGGAGTCGGCTCGACGCACCAGCGAACGGCTCAAGGCGCAGTTGCGGGCGCTGGAAAGCAAACTGGAGGAGGCGCGGCTGAAAAAAGGCAGTCTGGTGGCGCGGCAGCGGGCCGCTCAGGCGCGCGAACAGATGGACCGGGTGAGCGACCGCTTTCAGACCGGACTCGATCTGAATCACTCGTTTGGCCGCATGGCCGACAAGGTCGGGGAGATGGAAGCGCGGATGGAAGCGCGCGCCGAAGTGTACGGCGAATACAGCCCGGTGGAGCGGGAATTTCTGAAGATGGAGGTGGATAGCGAGGTTGAGGCCGAACTGGCGGAGTTGCGCAAGCAGATGAAAAGCTAAGGGCGAAAGGATTGTCGGGTTCTGATTATTTCATACCGTTTCCCGATAGGCTTTATCTTTTTCAGGCCAAAAACGACCCCGTGCGTCATACCCGCAAAAGCGGGTATCCCGTTGTTCAGCGGCTGACTGGATTCCCGCATTCGCGGGAATGACGATCATAAATACGAAAACCTACCGAGAATGGGTATCAGAATAGGGGCCGAGCATGGAATGGGTGATCCTGGGATTTCTGGCGCTGGTATGGCTGATGTCGCCGATCATCCTGCTGGCTGCACTCGTCGTCGCTCGCCGCCGGGTGCGCGAACTGCAACAGCGGCCGGTGGCGCGAAGCGTTGCCGAACCGTCGTCCCTGCCGGGGGTTGCCGCGCCGATAATGAGCAGCGGCCCGCGTTACGCACTGGCTGATCTGGAAAATTTGCTGCTGCTGCGACTGGAACTGCAACGATTGGCGGACAGCGGCGATTTGCCAGAAGCGCGATGGCGGCGCTTGAGCGATGAGCTTGACCGCCGGTGGCAACAACATCTCCGCGCGGGCGGCGCATCGCCAGACGATGCGGCATGGCGGGCGCGGCGCGCGCTGGCCTGGAACCTGTTGGCGCGGGAGAGCGCTGCCCCGCCAGGGCCGCCGCCTTGGGCAACCGTCGAAGTCGCTGCCCCCACCCCTCATCCTGCTTCTGCTGGGCGCGAGGAACCCGCATTGCCTCTGGCGCCGCTGGAAATGCCGCCCGTTGCGCCAGTGGAACCCCAACCGCCGTTGCCGCCGTCGCCGGTTCCGGCCATCCGCCGTAAACCGGTTCAACCGCCCGCGCCGATAGCGGTAGAGCCATCGGTTCCGGCGACCGACTGGCGGCCCACCGCGCCGAATCCGCTGGAACGGGTGCTCCAGGCATTATCCGGCTGGCCGAAACTGATCGCGCCGTTTCTGGCCCAGAACATCGGCTGGTTTATCGGCGGGTTCTGTTTCGTGGCCGGCGCGCTCTTCCTGATCGCGAATACCACCGGCTTCGTCAATGCGCTGACGGTGTTCGCCAGTCTGTTCAGCGCCACCGCCTTTCTAATGTGGGCCGGTTATCAGTTCCGCCGCCAGCGCCCGGAACTGGCGGCCGCCAGCGCCATGCTGCTGACGCTGGCGATGTTGCTCGCACCGCTGGATCTGGCGGTCGCGGTGCGTCTCATCAGCGCCAGCGCGGGCCACAGTGGGCTGTGGGTTCTCAGCCTGGTGATTGCGGCCAGTACGCTGGCGGCGTTCGCCGGAGCGGCGCTGCTGGTCAGTGGCTTGATGGATCGGGCGCTGATGGAACGCTATCCGTGGGTGCTGACGGCGCTGGCAGGGGTGCAACTGGCCGCGCCCTTGGCGAAGGTGCTGCTGCCCGACTGGCCAGCGCTGGCGGTATTGCAGGGCGTGTTGCTGGGGCTGCTCGGCTACGGGTTGCGGACGTTTAGCCGCGAATGGCTGCGGCGGCTGTTCGTGGAGCGGCGATTGACCACCGGTTACGCCGCCGGGCTGCTGGTTTACACAGCGGGAGTGTCGTTCGTTCACCTGACCTGGATCTGGCCCGCAGCGTTGCCGGCCGGCTACGCAGGACCGGTGCTCATGGCGCTGTGTGGATTGTTGTTCCCGGTGGACGCCGCCTTTAAGGACTGGGTGCATAAGTACACCTTCCTGTCCCGGTTCAGCTTCGCGCTGTACGGCCTGTCAGTGGTCGCCATTGCGATAGCGGCGCAAGCCCTGCCCACGGTCCTGGTGACGCTGGCCATGGGCGCAGCGCTCTACGGCTGGGTGACATGGCGCTATCGCACCCTGCCGCCGCTCTATCTGTTGCTGGGCTGCGTGGCCGGTTTGTACGGCTACGGTGTTTTATACCCGCTGTCGCCGGCCTGGCGCGGACTCGCCAGCCTGCCCGCTCTGCTGGCGCTGCTGGGACTCTGCCACTGGGCCGGTTCGCGCTCGCCCGCCATCGCCCGGCAGGGACTGCTCCTGTTGGGCCTTCTGCTGGTCGGCCTGACGGTCTGGAGTCTGATTTGGACCACGCCGGGCGGGCTGGGCTTCGCCACCGCGGCGACGGCGGCGCTGCTGGCCTATGCGGCGGTGCGGCAGGCGCTGGCGTTGCCGGACGCCGATCCGCGCTGGGCTTGGGCTAATAGCGGCGTTGTAGCACTGGCCACGGTCGCGGTGAGTTATGCGCCGGCGTGGGCGCCCCTGCTTTGGGAATCGCGCACCGCGTTCGGTCTGGTCGCGCTGGCGGCGCTGTGGGCCGGACTGGGGTTGCACGACCGCCGGCAACCGCCCATCAGCCGGCGCGTGTTCATCGCTGGTGCCCTGCTGAATGTAGCGATGGCGCTGGCCTTCGCCGGTTGGGCGGCGTGGCCGACGCTGTTCGGGCAGTGGGAGCCAATCCTGCTGCTGGCGCTGGCCGGGACGCTGCTGCTGTGGCTGAGCCTGGGATTGCGCCAGCAGCCGCTGTTCTATGCGGTGCTGGCTTGCGCAGCGGGCCTCGGCGTACTGGTCAAGCATGGCTATTTTCCGGAACCCAGCACCGGTCTGGGCCACTTCATCGCGGTGATCGTACTGTGGGGTTTCCTGTGGCGACTGGAACGGCGGGAGCGGTGGCGCGCGGCGCTGGGCAGCGAACGGGACGTTGACCCGGTCGTTATGCTGGTGCGCGTCCCGCTGGAACAGGCGATGGCGCTGCTGTGGGTGGTCGGACTGATCCATCTGGGGCAGCGCGGGGGCGCTGGCGCGATCAATGGGCCGTGGCTGGCAGCGACGGGACTGGCGATGCTGAGCGGGCTATTACTGGTCGGCTATTTCCATCGATTCCGCTGGACGATGGCGCCGCTGTTACTCGGGTTGGCGGGACTCCTGATGGAACTGGACCGCACCGGCTGGAGCGCGCCGTGGCTGAGCGCGGCGGCCGTGGGCTACGCGCTGCTGATCTGGCGGCTGGGCGGTGCGATGCTGAAACAGTCCTGGAGCGGGCGTCTGGCGCGAATCCTGTGTTTCACCACGGCGCGCGGCGGCGGTCGCCAGCAGACCATGGACAGTCTGCGCGATGGCGCACTGTTGATCACGGTGAGCGTGGTGGCCGCCAGTCCGGCGCTGGTCTTGACCGGCTGGCCTGCGCCGCACCTGTGGCCGACCTGGACCTTGAGTCTGCTGCTGTTCGGGCTGACGGGCTGGCGCGACCGGGCCGGTTCCCACGGCTACGCCGCGCTGATCACGCTGACGGTTGGGGTCTGGCTGACCGGGGTTTGGCTGACGCCGGCGGTCTGGATCGGCCTGGGCCAGCCGCTGAGCAATACGCTGCTCAGCCTGTTCATGGCGCTGGCGGCCGGCGGGCGGGCCATGGAACGGGCCGCGCCGCTGGGGTATTGGCGCGGGCCGCTGGTGGTGATGAGCGGTCTGCTGTACGGCCTGGCGCTGACCGGCGCCCTCCTGGGATTTTGGGCGGCGGACCCACGCCTGCCGGGCTTGCTGGCGGTGCTCGGCCTGGCGCTGTTCCCGGTCGCGCGGTTCTGGCCGAACGCGGCCGACTGGCGCGGGTTGGGGCTGGCGCTGCTGCTGAGCGCCCTGGTCGCCAGTCTGGCCGATGCAACCGGCGTCACGATGCGGGAAGCCGTCGGGCTGGCGATCCTGTGGGGCTATGCGTTGTGGGCCAGCGGCAATCTCTGGTGGCCGCGCTGGAATCGCTGCTGGCCGGATTGGGCGGTCGCGCCGGCGCTGTGGCCGCTGTTCGGACTGGCCAGCGTCCTGAGCGGTGCAGTGGTGGGCGTGCTGGACAGCGCATTATCGCCCGCCGGGGCGCTGGCGGGACTGGCGCTGTATCTGTTCCTGCTGCTGCGCAATACCACTTGGCCGGGACTGGCCTGGCTGGCGGCGGCGGCGCTAACGGCGAGCGTACTGCTGGCCAGCGGATCGCTGCACTGGACTTGGTGGGGACGCGCGCCGGTGGCGGCCTTGAACGGTGAGTTCGCAGCAGCGCTGCTCGGTTTGAATCTGCTGTGGCTGCTGGTCCCCCTGTGGCGACAACGGGGTGAGCGCATCGCACAAGCTTTGCGCTGGCGACAATCCGCGCTGGAAGCGCCGCTGTTCTGGATGCCCTTCGCGGCGCTGCTGGCGCTGTTGACCCGGTTGCTGCTGGTCGAGGCTGGCGGCCTGCTATGGGATGGCGCCTTCCGGCTGGAACGATCCCTCTCCTGGTCGCTGAGCGGAGTGACGCTGCTGCTGGCCGTGACCACGGGTCACGCCTTCCGGCTGCGCTCCACGCCCCTGACCGCACACACCCTGCTGCTGGCTCTCGGCGCGCTGATTCCCGCCGTGCTGCTGGATGTCGCCGCGCCGCTGGTCTGGCTGCCGCTGGCGGCGGCGCTGTGGCATGGCGCGCTGCTCCTCGCCTGGCGTTACGGACCGCTGCCCTGGATCGTCTGGCGGCAAGCGTTGGACGGGTGGTTGACGGCGTTGCCGATCGCCAGTCTGGGCCTGCTGGTGGTGGTCGCTGATGGACACTGGATGCTTTGCGCCCTGACCTTGCTGACGCTGGCGGCAACGACCCTGGCGCGGGGCTGGCGGCAGGGCGAAACCGTCAGTTTGAAGGCCGGTTTGGCGCTGGCGCTGGCGGGCGGTTACTCGCTCTGGCTACCGGAAACCGGAACCCTGCTGACCGCGCTGGTCCAGGCATCGCCAGGGTGCGCACTGCAAACCGTGTTGCTGTGGCTGCTGCTGACCGCAGTACGGCGCGGGCTGGATCAGCGGGTAGATCGGCTGACCGCCGGCGCGGACGTCGACCGGGAACGCCTCGCCCGGTTCTGCCATCTGGAGCAAACGCTGGGTGAGATGAACCCGTGGCTGCCAGCGCTGAGCCTGCTGTGGCTGGGACTGCATGGCTACGCGGTACTGGCGTATCTGGCGGGTGGAGAACCCGCACCCTGGTACTTCGGCAGGACGGTCGATGCGCTGATGGCCAGCGCTACGCTGATCGTGCTGGCGGGCGTGACTGCGGTTCGCGCCCGGCAACGGCCCGATGAACCGAACTGGATTTACGCCACTGCGCTGCTATTAGGCTTGCTGGCCGGTTACGGGCGGCTGCTGACGCTGGGTTTAACCCTGTTCTCGGTGGGCGATACCACGGCGCTGATGGCCGCTGGCTATGCCGCCTTTCTGCTGCATCAGTTCACCGGTTTGACGCCGCTGTACCGGCTGGCGCTGTGGCTGCCGTTATGGGCGCTGGCGACCGCACCGTGGCAACTCGCTTCCCCGTGGACCGGTGGAACCCTGCTGGCCGCCGCCGTGCTGTATCTGGCCCTGGCGGGCGCCCTGCGCAACCCGCTGCCGCTGTATCTGGGGGTGCTGGCGCTGAACGGCACCATTTACCTGTGGGCGCCGCTATGGGCCGGGCGCTACGGTCTGTGGCAGTTCTACCTGATTCCCGCTGCGGCGTCGGTGCTGGTTTTGCTGCATTTGCACCGGCGGGAATTGCGTCCGAAGGTGCTGAACGGGGCGCGGCTGGCGGCTTTGAGCACGCTCTATGCCGGGGCCGGACTGGACGTGTTTTTACGCCCGGAACTGTGGATTTTCGTGCTGGCGCTGGGTCTGGCGCTGCTGGGAATTGTCGTTGGCGTCGCCTTGCGCATCCGGGCGTTTCTGTACGCCGGCGTCGCGTTTCTGGTGCTCAACGTGATCGGGCAACTGCTGCGGTTTTATCCCGACCAGAGCCTGAGCCGGGCGCTGATTCTGCTCGGTCTGGGCGCAGCGATCACCGCCGGCATGGTGGCGTTCAATCTCAAGCGCGAAGCGATTCTGCAGCGGGTGCGACTTATTCGGGCGGATCTGGCGGGGTGGGAATAGCTGATACCGTTTACCGATAGATTTTATCTTTTTCAGATCAAAAACCACCCCGTTCGTCATACCCGCGAAAGCGGGTATCCCGTTTTTCAGCGGTTGCCTGGATTCCCGCCTTCGCGGGAATGACGAAAACCTGTTGAGAATGGGTATGAGGAAGCACGATCATGGCACCGATGAGCTATAAACCCGTTTAGCATGTAGCAGTATCAGCACATGAGTTGAGTCCCCGGCTTCAACGCTGAATCGTCATCCTCCCTGATGACGCTCATCGTTGATGGGCACTGCGCTTTAGGGCGGTGCGACTCAACCAGCCCCCCGAAAGGGCCAGACGTTACCCGTGAATCCGCTGAGGCGGTGTAATAGTCACCGGCGAATGCTTCATCAGTTCGCCGCTCTGAGGCCGGTCATTAAACAGCACGGTACCGGAACAACGGGCAGTGTGACCGCCAGGGATGGACTCGCAAGGGTGCAAAAACCATGGGATAACTGGGCGAGATGACCTTTACGGGCGAAAGCCCAGAGCGCGTAAGCGCAACCCGACCCCGGCTGGGGGCGCAAGCCAAACGCCGGGGACTGAATAAAGAGGCCGCTGGACGGCGCGCTCTGGGAGTTCCGGGCATCGCCTTGTGGCGGGCACGGAACCCGGCCCGACGCAACGCCTCAAGCCAGCGGGGTCGTCATCCATCCATGGATTCCTTCCTGGAATAGATCCCCCTGCCCTCCTTAAAAAAGGGGCAGGGACCCGTCGCCAGTCCCGCCCGGTTAAACCTACTCCTCCTCCAGCGCGTCCTGCACCAGCACGTCCATGCTGACGTGGCGCACATCCTTGCCCTTGACCAGATAGATGATGTACTCGGCGATATTCTTGGAATGATCGCCGATCCGCTCCAGCGCCTTGATGATGAAGATCACGTTGATGGCGTGGCCGATGGTGCGCGAGTCTTCCATCATGTAAGTGATCAGCCGCCGCAGCGCCGACTGGAACTCCTGATCCAGTTCATCGTCGCCCTGAGCGACTTCCACCGCCTTCTCCACATCCAGCCGGGCCAGGGCGTCGAGGCAGCCGTGCAGCATGCCCTGGGCCAGCCTGGCCATGGGAACCACGTCGCGGAGCAGCTTGGCGCTGGGCGGGCTGCTGACGCCGTCGTAGGTTTTGACGGTCATCCGGGCGATTTTTTCGGCCTCGTCGCCGATCCGCTCCAGGTCGGTAACGATCTTGGACAGCGACATGATCAGCCGCAGATCGCTGCCGAGCGGCTGACGCAGCGCAATAATGCTCACGCAGTCCTCGTCGGTCTTGACCTGGAGACCGTTAATGATCTGGTCGCGGGAAATCACCTCGCGCGAGGCGGCGATGTCTTCATTATCCAGCGCTTGGACGGCGTGCTGGATTTGTTCCTCAACCAGTCCACCCATTTCCAGCACCAGATTGCGCAGGTTGGCGAGCAGAGTGTCGAACTGCTTGACGGTGTGGGCGTCTTGACTAATGGCCATGATCGGGTACTCCCGTCGGGTCGCAAGTGGAGGCGAGTTCAGCCGAAGCGGCCGGTAATGTAGTCTTCGGTCAGCTTGTGCTTGGGATTGGTGAAAATCTGGTCGGTGTCGCCGACCTCGATCAGATCGCCCAAGTGGAAATAGGCGGTGCGCTGGGACACGCGAGCGGCCTGCTGCATCGAGTGGGTGACGATGATGAGGGTGTAGTTCTCCCGCAGTTCGTCAATCAGTTCCTCGATTTTGGCGGTAGCGATGGGATCGAGCGCCGAGCAGGGTTCGTCCATCAGGATCACCTCGGGGTTCACCGCAATCGCGCGGGCGATGCACAGCCGCTGTTGCTGACCGCCGGACAGGCTGGTGCCCGGTTCATCCATCCGCTTCTCGACTTCCTTGATCAGGCCGGCCCGCTCCAGGCTGGCGCGCACCAGGTCGTCGAGTTCGGCCTTGGTGTTGACCATGCCGTGAATGCGCGGCCCGTAGGCGACGTTTTCATAGATGGACTTGGGGAAGGGATTGGGTTTCTGGAACACCATCCCAACCCGCGCCCGCAACTGCACCACATCGATGCTTTTGTCGTAGATATCGTCGTTGTCCAGCTTGATCTGCCCGGTGATGCGGCAGGTCGCGATGGTATCGTTCATCCGGTTCAGACAGCGCAGGAAGGTGGACTTGCCGCAGCCGGACGGGCCGATGAAGGCGATGACTTCGTTGGCGCCGATGTCGAGGCCCACATTCTTGATTGCGTGTTTTTCGCCGTAATAGACGTTAACGCCACGGCAAACCATTTTGGGGTTGTCCACCGTGATCTTGCCCACGGTTTGCCGGTTGTTGTAGTCCGTCACTTCGACGCTGGAGACCTTGCGGATCGTGGGATCGGCGTTCAGCGTCTGGTCCAGGGCGATTTGAGTTTCGATAGCGGTCGTGCTCATGAGCGGTAATCCTTGTTTTGAGAGTGGGCGGGCGGCCGGAGCGCTTACCAGCGTCGCTCGAATCGCTTGCGCAGCAGGATCGCCAAGCCGTTCATCAGGATCATGAACGCCAGCAGCACCATGATTGCGGCCGAGGTTCGCTCTACAAACGCCCGTTCCGGCAGGTCGGACCAGAGGTAGATTTGCACCGGCAGCACGGTAGCGGGGTCCATGAAGCTCTTGGGCACGTCCACGATGAAGGCGACCATGCCAATCATCAAGAGCGGCGCCGATTCGCCCAAGGCGCGGGCCATGCCGATGATCGAGCCGGTCAACATGCCGGGCATGGCCAGCGGCAGCACATGATGCCCCACCATCTGCAATTTCGATGCGCCCATGCCCAGCGCCGCCTCGCGGATCGAGGGAGGCACCGAGGTCAGCGCAGCGCGGCCGGCGATGATGATGACCGGCAGCGTCATCAGGCTCAACACCAGCCCGCCGACCAGCGGCGCGGAACGGGGCAGGCCGAAGAAGTTGATGAACACCGCCAGCCCCAGCAGACCGAATACGATGGACGGCACCGCCGCCAGATTGTTGATGTTGACCTCGATCAGATCGGTCCAGCGGTTTTTTGGGGCGAATTCTTCCAGATAGACCGCGGTCGCCACGCCAATCGGAAACGACAGCAGGAACGTCACCAGCAGCGTGTAGAAGGAACCCATCAGCGCGCCGCGAATGCCAGCCTGTTCCGGTTCGCGCGAATCGCCGCTGCTGAACAGGATTGTGTTGAACTGCTTTTCAATCTTGCCGGTGGCCAGCAGCTTGTCGACCCATTCGATCTGATGGTCCTTGATCGGTCGTTCCGTCTCATCGAGCGTGCGGTCGATGTTGCCCTTGATCAGGGTGTCCACCGGGGCGCTGGCCAGCAGCCAGATCTCCTGACTGGCGCCGATCAGCGCCGGGGTCTGAAGCACTCGGCTGCGCAGTTCATGCGCCGCATCGGAGCTGACCAAGCCATAAAGCGCGCGCAATTCCAGCCGGCCCTGGACATTGGGAAACATCTGGCGCATCCCGGCGCGCACCAGCGCGGCGTAATCGGCGTTCTCAATGGCCTTGGGGTCGCGGTTGCCCTGGGGATCGATCACGGTCGGATCGAAGGTAATGGGCACCTGGACATAGGTCTGCCAGAACGCGGGATAGCCCTTGCCAATAATGTTGGCGAACATCAGCACCACGAAGGCCAGCCCGAGACTGATGGCGATCAGCCCGTACCCGCGAAAGCGCCGCTCGGCGGCGTGCCGGCGCGCGAGGCCCGCATTGACGATGGTCTTGATATCGCGTTGGAGAGCCGCCGGCGCGTCGCCGTTAGAGGTTGGCTTATTCATACTGCTCCCGATACTTGCGCACCACATGCAGGGCGATGATGTTGAGGATCAGCGTGACCACGAACAGCATCAGGCCCAGGGCGAACGCCGCCAGGGTCTTGGGGCTGTCGAATTCCTGATCGCCGGTCAGCAGGGTCACGATCTGCACCGTGACCGTCGTCACCGCTTCCAGGGGATTGGCGGTCAGGTTGGCCGATAACCCGGCGGCCATCACCACGATCATGGTTTCGCCAATGGCGCGGGACACCGCCAGCAGGATGCTGCCGACGATGCCGGGCAGGGCGGCGGGCAACAGCACCCGTTTGATGGTTTCCGATTTGGTCGCGCCCAGTGCATAGGAGCCATCGCGCATCGATTGCGGCACGGCGTTGATCACGTCGTCGGATAGCGAGGAGACGAAAGGAATGATCATGATGCCCATCACCAGGCCGGCGGCCAGCGCGCTTTCCGAGGCGACATGCAGGCCCATGGCCGTGCCGATCTCGCGGATTAGCGGGGCGACGGTCAGCGCGGCGAAGAAACCGTAGACGACGGTCGGAATGCCAGCGAGGATTTCCAGCGCGGGCTTGGCGAGCGCACGGAATTTCGGGGTGGCGTATTCGGACAGGAACAGCGCCGCCATCAGGCCGATGGGGACCGCCACCACCATGGCGATGCCCGAAATCAGCAGAGTGCCGGCGAACAGGGGCACGGAACCAAAAGCGCCGGAGGAACCCACCTGATCGGCGCGCAAGGCGGTTTGCGGACTCCACTGCAAGCCGAACAGAAATTCGGTGATCGGCACCTGGCGGAAAAACAGGATGGATTCGAACACGACCGACAGCACGATGCCGAGGGTGGTGAAAATGGCGACGGTCGAGCTGAGGATCAGGAACAGGTTGACCACCCGCTCGACCCGGTTGCGGGCGCGCAGCGTCGGGGAAATGGCGCGCCAGGCATAAGCGACGCCGGCGATAGCGAGGGTCATGACCACCACCCAGAGCGAGGCGTTGCCGATGACTTGCAGGTTCCGGTAGCGGTTGGCGGCCTCCAGCATGGCCGGATCCGGTGTGCTGGAGACGATGTTGCCGCTGACCAGGTTCTTGAGGTCGTTGACCACCAGATTCAACCGGTCAGGCGGAAGATCGCGCAGTTCCGGCGGCAGGCCGGCCACTACCAGATCGATGATGATGCCCGGTTGCAGGGTGGCCCAGAGCGCGAACACGATCAGTGCGGGCAGACCGCACCACAGCGCCGTGTAGGAACCGTAGAAGCTGGGGAGGGAGTGCAGGTTGCGGATCTGGCCGCCAGCGACCGCGAGCGCGCGTTTGCGGCCCAGAGTGTAGCCGCCGATGCTCAGCAGAATCAGAGTGAACAGGAGAAAGGACTGCATGGTTTCACCGCCAGAAGACGAAAACGTCACCCGCGACTGAAGCAGTGTTCAGTGTGCGGATAACGTTTCAGGGACGATCCCGTTACGGGGCCATGGTCTTGAGGCTGTTGGCGTCGGCTGCCACCTGCTTGCGCTTGGCGTCCGGCAGCGGAATCAGCCCTTTCTTGCCGAGATAGCCTTCCTCGCCCACCGCTTTTTCGCTGGTGAACTCGGCGATAAATTCCTTGATGCCGGGGATCACGCCGACATGAGCTTTCTTGACGTAGATGAACAGCGGCCGCGACACCGGATACTTGCCATCGGCGATATTCTCGAAAGTCGGCGCGACGCCGTTGATGGTCTCGCCCTGGATCTTGTCGAGGTTCTCTTCCAGGAAACTGTAGCCGAAGATGCCCAGCGCGTTGGGGTTGGCCACCAGCTTCTGCACGATCAGATTGTCGTTCTCGCCGGCTTCGATGAACACGCCATCCTCACGCACCGTCTGGCACGCCGCCTTGGCTTTCTTCTCATCGGTTTTTTCCAGTTCCTTGATCGCGGCGAATTCTTTGCAGCCATGATCCATGACCAGTTCCACAAAAGCGTCGCGGGTGCCGGAGGTCGGCGGCGGCCCCAGCACTTCGATCTTGGTGGCGGGCAGGGTGGGGTTGACGTCCTTCCAGGTCTTGAACGAATTGGCGACCAGCTTGCCAGTGCCGGGTTCTGGAATTTCCTTGGCCAGCGCCAGCCAGATATCCTTGATCGTCAACGCGATCGGCTGGGTCTTCTTGGATGAGGCAACGACGATGCCATCGAAACCGATGTTGATCTCAATGATTTCGGTGACGCCGTTCTTGGCGCAGGTTTCGATTTCGGATGTTTTGATGGCGCGGGAGGCGTTGCTCACATCGGGGTGCTGGACGCCGACCCCGCCGCAGAACAGCTTGAACCCGCCGCCGGTGCCAGTGGATTCGACCTTGGGCGTCTTGAAGCTGCTGCCTTTACCGAACTGCTCGGCCACCGCCGTCGTAAAGGGGTAGACAGTGGATGAACCCACGATGCTGATATAGTCACGGGCGGACTGGGCGTGAGCCGCGCCCGCCAGGGCCAGGGTCGCCGCCACAGCGAGAGCAAGTTTCTGTTTGATCATGGAAAACCTCCGACACGGTTTGTTAACCGGCTTATTAACCAGGGGGTAAAAACGGGGCGCCCAAGGCTCTTTAAAACCTTGGGCTTCCAGGCAACGCTAAAGCAAAATTACTACGGCTTGGCGGCTCTTATATGGCATTTATATTGCGGTTTTATTGCAGTGCAAGGTTGATAACTCCTGGTATCGGGTCTAACAGTAGGACTTTCGCTTGGAAGGGTCTCAATCACTATATATGGTATATATTTCGCTAATTATGCAACTATATGTAGGGTACAAGCGAAAGTCCTAAACAGAAAGCAGCGGCGGTCCTGGACCGATGGCGCGGAGTGCGTGGATGACGGGTAAAACAATTCTGATCACTGGCTGTTCCTCGGGCATCGGCGCCTGCGTCGCCCACGGGCTGAAGGCGCGGGGCTGGCGGGTGTTCGCCACGGCTCGCCAGGCAGCGGACGTGGAACGACTGCGAACCGCAGGGCTGGAAAGCCTACCACTGGATTTGCGCGATGCTACGTCTATCCAGTCAGCAGTCGCCGGGGTGCTGGCGCAAACCGATGGTCGGCTGGAGGCGCTGTTCAACAACGGCGCTTACGGCCAGCCGGGCGCGGTGGAAGATTTGAGCCGGGAGGCGTTGCGCGAGCAGTTCGAGACCAATCTGTTCGGAACCCAGGAATTGACCAACCGGGTGATTCCGGTGATGCGCCGGCAAGGCGGGGGCCGAATCGTCTATAACAGCTCGGTGCTGGGTCTGGTGGCTTTTCCCTATCGCGGGGCTTATGTCGCCAGCAAGTTCGCGCTGGAAGGATTGGCCGATACCTTGCGGCTGGAACTGGCCGGTACCGGTATTCACGTCTGTCTGATCGAGCCGGGGCCGATTCTCAGCCGTTTTCGCGACAACGCGCATGCGGCCTACCAGCGTCATATCCGCACCGAGAACAGTCCGCATCGGGAGAAGTACGCCGCGATGGAAACGCGGTTGCGCAAGGCGGGGCCGGCTGCGCCGTTTACCCTGCCGCCGGACGCCGTGCTGAAGCGGGTCATTCATGCGCTGGAAAGTCCCCGGCCCCGCGCCCGTTATCCTGTGACCGTGCCGACCTGTCTGTTCAGTATGTTGCGGCGGGTGCTGCCGGTGCGGATGCTGGATGCGCTGCTGCGCCGGGCCGGCGGCGAAGGGCGGCGTTGAGGTCGCCCGTGGGTGGCTTGGGCTGCCGCAAAAATTTTGATTAGGTTCTCGTTTCCCACGCTCCTGCGTGGGAATGCCGGTAAGCCGCTCCAGCGGCCTGAAGGATCCCCATGCCATCGCGACGTGGGAGCCAGCCCGGTGCGCCAGGCGCGACCTGTCAGAATTTATGCGCCAATCCAGCAGTGGTTAATACCACTTCTCAGTCGATATCCGTCTTTAGCGAGCAGGTCGGGTAGCGCCAACCCCTCCCACTCTTCGGGCGCCCTCCAGGTAGACATGGTCCAATTGGCGTAGGCTGTGTTCGCTCAGGTGCGTGGCAGACGATCATGGGGACTACTATGGCTTTCCATATCCACTCTTGGGGAAGCGAGCCGTTATCGCAAGGAGGAAGCGAGCACTTGCTTTTTAATAGCTTTTTATGTAACATATATCATGTTTATGAATTGAGTGAAACTCACATATTATTATAAATAGTCAGTGTTATAACATATTTTAAGTCTTTATGTTCAAGGATTTAGGATAAACTTCCGAACCATGCCGCGTATAGGTGTATGCAGGGTGCGCCTTTCGCGTTCAAAATACCCCTGCTAAATCCAATTTTTTGGACTATAATTTTATGGAAAATGTGCTTCAGCCTAAGGCTGAAGTTGCGAATGATTCTTATCTGTAAATCTCTGGCTTTACCGAGACTCTCATTTCCATAGAGAGCGTTGTTGAGTCCCCGGCTAAAACGATGAACGTCATCATCCCTGATTCCGTCCCTCGTTTTTTGGCGTTGCCTTCGGGCGGCGCGACTCAACCAGCCCCCCG